>FZPS01000220.1_pt171 | contig 63778 bp, 64 predicted proteins | sample 1817821 | NCBI WGS metagenome assembly FZPS01 (sample SAMEA104158645, study PRJEB21678) | metagenome | place: Germany | collected 2015-04-21
CATAATCGCGACTAATAAAACGCTATCTAAGAAAAAATAATCATATTTTCTGCGCATAAATATTTGATTTTTACTGACCAATGAGTTATTATATCCTCAGAAGGTGATTGATAGGAACAATCAAAGATTTCTTTAAATACGACCTCTCTACTCTGATATGTAAAGACTAAAGAACTCCTACCTTCTATCAAATCGTATCATTTTGATTTGGCTAAATTTCAAAAATAAAGCGAGGTAATTAATATGGCAAACAATCAATTTTATGGAAGAGATCCTTTTGGAAACATGGATGACATTTTCAACCAACTTATGGGAAATATGGGAGGATATAACACAGAAAATAAACGTTATTTGATTAACGGACGTGAAGTTACTCCTGAAGAGTTTGCGCAATATCGTCAAACTGGTAAACTTCCTGGAAATGCTGAATACCAAGAAGGAGCTCCTACTTCTGCTCCAAAAGAAGGTGGTATCTTGGCTAAACTAGGAACTAACTTAACTGAACGCGCTCGTAATAATGAGCTTGATCCAGTTATCGGACGTAACAAGGAAATCCAAGAAACAGCTGAAATCTTGTCACGTCGTACAAAAAATAACCCAGTTCTAGTCGGAGATGCTGGTGTCGGTAAGACTGCTGTCGTTGAAGGGTTAGCGCAAGCTATTGTTAATGGTGATGTTCCTGCTGCTATCAAGAATAAAGAAATCATCTCAATTGATATCTCAGGGCTTGAAGCTGGTACGCAATACCGCGGTGCTTTCGAAGAAAACATCCAAAATATGATTAAAGAAGTTAAAGATGCAGGTAATATCATCCTCTTCTTCGACGAAATCCATCAAATTCTTGGTGCTGGCTCAACTGGAGGTGACTCTGGTTCTAAAGGTTTAGCAGATATTCTTAAGCCTGCACTTTCTCGTGGTGAATTGACTGTTATTGGTGCAACTACTCAAGACGAATACCGCAATACTATTTTGAAAAATGCTGCGCTAGCTCGTCGTTTCAATGAAGTTAAAGTAAACGCACCTTCTGCCCAAGACAGTTTCAACATCTTGATGGGAATTCGTGACCTTTACGAAAAACACCACAACGTCATTCTTCCAGATAATGTTTTGAAAGCTGCTGTTGATTTTTCAATTCAATACATCCCACAACGTAGCCTTCCTGATAAAGCAATCGACTTAATTGATATGACTGCTGCTCACTTAGCTGCACAACATCCTGTGACTGATGTCAAATCTTTAGAAAAAGAAATTGCAGAACAAAAAGAAAAACAAGAAGCTGCCGCTGCAAAAGAAGATTACGAAGCTGCGCTTAATGCTAAAGTTCGTATCGAAGAATTGCAAAAACAAATCGACAATCACACAGAAGATAAAAAAGTCACTGCAACTGTTAATGACGTAGCTGAATCCGTTGAACGTTTGACTGGTGTGCCTGTTTCAAATATGGGAGCTTCAGATATTGAACGTTTGAAAGAATTGGCTAGCCGCTTGAAAGGTAAAGTCATTGGTCAAGACGAAGCTGTTGAAGCTGTTGCACGCGCCATCCGTCGAAATCGTGCTGGTTTTGACGAAGGTAACCGTCCAATCGGTAGTTTCCTATTTGTCGGACCAACTGGTGTCGGTAAAACAGAACTTGCTAAACAATTGGCACTTGATATGTTCGGCTCAAAAGATGCCATTATCCGTCTAGATATGTCTGAGTACTCTGATCGCACAGCTGTATCTAAATTAATCGGTACTACTGCCGGTTACGTTGGTTACGATGACAATAACAACACACTTACTGAACGTGTTCGTCGTAACCCTTACTCAATCGTCCTTCTTGATGAAATTGAAAAAGCTGATCCTCAAGTTATCACACTTCTTCTCCAAGTTTTGGATGATGGTCGTTTGACAGATGGTCAAGGTAATACTATCAACTTCAAGAACACTGTCATCATTGCAACTTCAAATGCAGGATTTGGTAATGAAGCCTTGACAGGTCAAGAAGACAAAGATGTGAAGATTATGGATCGTATCGCTCCATACTTCCGTCCTGAATTCCTCAACCGTTTCAACGGTATCATTGAATTCTCACACTTGACTAAAGATGACTTGAACGAAATTGTTGACTTGATGTTAGCTGAAGTTAGCAAGACTATTGCTAAAAAAGGTATTGACTTGGTTGTTAGCGACGATGCTAAAAAACATCTTATCGAAGAAGGATACGATGAAGCAATGGGTGTTCGACCACTCCGCCGTGTTATCGAACAAGAAATCCGCGATAAAATCACTGATTTCTACCTTGATCACACAGATGTTAAACACCTTAAAGCTGATATGGTTGACGGAGAACTTGTTATCAGCGAAAAATAAGCCTATCAAGGCACTCCAATTTCTAAGCACTCCTAATCTCTTAAAAGCTCAACCCGACTTGACATGGGTTGGGCTTTTTCTACCATAATATAGGACAAGTATGATTTTTCTAAAAAACCCCCTAGTACCTTATCTTATAAAATGTTACAATATGACTGTTGACTCTATTAGAAAGAAGGACATGGTGTGAATGATTTAGAATACATGCCTCAGAACAGTCGTTTTGAAGCTGTTTTACTCGGATTTTTAGGTGGAGCCCTAGACGTCTATTGCCAAATTCAATTTGACACACTTGTTGCCACCCAAACCGGAAATATTCTTTTTCTTATCGCTGATATTAGTCATAGTTCACTTCATCAGACACTTATCCGTTTGTACTCAGTTTTATTCTTTTCACTCGGATTTATGTTTGGATTGCGTGTACGTGCCAAAGCTAAAACAGCTTTTTGGCGTGCCTATGCTATTTTACCTTTATTAGTTGTAACGATTGCTTTGCCACTATTGCCTGAGAATCGTTTACTTTGGGTAATTCTTTTAGCAGTGGGTACTGGTTTACTAACTTTGACATTCTCTGGTAGCCAGATTGAATCACATGCTTATTCCATTTTGATGACTTCAGGAAATTACCGTAAAATGATTACAGCATGGCACAACTACTTAACTGTTGAAGAAAAAACAGCAAAAATGAAACGACAAGCTGTGAACTATTCTTTAGTCGTTGTTAGCTTTATCATCGGTGCTATCTTTGTCGCGATTGTCCACCATTTCATTCAAGTAAGAACCATCTGGGTAGTATCGCTGACCTTAGCTGCTATCGTTTATCATTACACAAGTGTGGTTATCCGCTACCGCCTTCAAGAAACAAATCTATAATCAAAAAAACGTTTGGAAAATCCAAACGTTTTTATTTTAATTTATCAGCCAAAAGCTTAATATCTTCTGGTCTTGTTCGGCAACAGCCGCCAACAATCTTTGCGCCGAGTTTGTGCCAAACTTGACTATTTTCACACAAGGTATGTGAATTGTCTGGTAATGATTTCCAAGTTTGTGTTGCCCCGTCATAGATTTCTCCAGAATTTGGATAAGTGACCAAAGGTTTTTGAGAAATTGTACGACTAGCTTTCAACAAATCTGAAATAATCGCCGGACGACTACAATTAATCCCAAAAGCAAGGATTTGTTTGCTGCTGTCGCAGAGTTTTGCAACCTCAGTCATCGGTGTTCCGTCAGAAATCTTCTGACTATCTTGTGCCGTAAAAGACATGTAGGCTTCCGTATCAGGAAATTCATCAGACAGCAATTCAACCAAAGCTGTAGCTTCTGCCATATTTGGGATAGTTTCAATGGCTAGAAAATCACTTCCAGCCGCCAGCAAAGTCTGAATGCGCGAACGATGAAAATCTTTAAAAGCTTCTTTTGACAACTGATAATCCCCAGTATACTCAGAACCATCAGCCAAATAAGCAGCGTAAGGTCCAACATCACCAGAAATCAAAGGATAGGGACGTTTATTCTTTTCATCATCAGACAAAGCATTCCAAACATTTTCTCTTGCTTTTTTTGCCAAATCTACTGTTAAAGCAATGGTGTCAGTCGCTTCTTGTTCTGTCAAACCGTAATCTTTAAGTCCTTGAATAGTTGCCTGATAACTTGAAGTTGTGATGATATCTGCACCAGCTCGTAAGTAAACTTCGTGTAAATCTTGAATCACTTTTGGATTTTCAAGTAAATACTTAGCAGACCAGAGTTTTCCTGACACATCATAGCCGCGATTTTCTAACTCCGTTCCAAGCGCACCATCTAAGATAACATATTCATTCTTGTCTAGTAAATCCTTAAATTTCCCCATAACTAACCTTTCTTACCATTTTTTATAACGGAGGTAATGATACAAATAACACAAAATAATAAATGGAATTCCAAAATAAAGTCCCGCTCTTTGCGAAGCATCCCAAGCAATCCCAACAATTGAAATCAACAATAAGATAATAGTAACGTACGGTAGTACCGGCGTAAATGGTGTTTTGTACGATAGCTCAGAAATAGAGTGTTCTTTTAAAAAGACTTTTCTGAACTTAATCTGAGCTAAAGGAATCGACAGCCAAACGACAACCACAGCAAAACCAGCAATAGATACCAAAGCAAGATAAACCGTATCGGCTGCATAAATACTTGAAAATAGAGCCAGTACTGCACCAATCATCGATAACAAGAGAGCACGCATTGGCACACCGTGTTCATTGATTTTAACAATTTTTTTCGATAACATGCCTTCATTGGCTAGTGACCACAGCATGCGACTTGAAGCATAGAGTCCGGAATTTCCAGCTGATAAAATAGCCGTTAGGATAACAAAATTCATCATGTCAGCCGCAAATGGAATTCCCATTTTATCAAAAACATCAACAAACGGTGCAGTTGAAACACCTGCTTCCTTCATCGGTAAAAGCGAAGCCAAGACAACAATAGTCAAAACAAAGAAAATAACCAAACGTCCGATAGTTGTCTTAATCGCCTTTGGCACTGCCTCTTTTGGATTATCGGTCTCACCCGCAGCGATCCCGATGAGTTCAGTTCCAGAGAAAGCATAGTTAACAGCTAACATTACTGAAAGTACCGCAGCAAGTCCCTTAGGAAAGGCACCATTAGCAGTTAGATTGGTAAATAAGATTGCTTTATGTTGACCTTCAAAGCTCACTAAACCAAGCATAGCACCAAGCCCCAACACGATAAAGATAATAATGGCAATCACTTTAATCGAAGCAAAGAAAGACTCAGCTTCCGCAAAGCTGCGAACACTCAGTGCATTGATGGCAAAGATAACCAAAGCAAAAAACGTTGCAAAAATCCAAGTTGGCACATCTGGGAACCAACGCCCCATAAGCATTGCTGCTCCTAAGAATTCTGTCCCAAGAGCCACCGTCCAACAAATCCAGTAAAGCCAAGCTACTGTAAAGCCTGTCCCTGGACTAATAAACCGTGTCGCATAAGTGTGAAATGATCCAGTAACTGGCATAGCAACAGCTAATTCACCTAAGGATAGCATCACCAAATACACAACAACCGCGCCAACCAGATAAGACAAAACAGCTCCTAAAGGACCTGCTTGAGCAATCGTGTAACCAGAACTTAAAAACAAACCTGTTCCGATAACACCACCCAAAGACAACATAAACAAATGCCTGCTCGTCATCTTACGCTGGAATTGACCTTCATTTTCAAAAATATGATTTTCCATATAAGCCTCTCAATCCGTAATATATCTATCATATCACAAGATTTTCAGAAATGATAATAGACTTTAACTATCAAACACTTAGTTAAAAACTATAGCAATGAAAAAAGCCTGAAATTTTCATTTCAAGCTTTCATTATTACAATTCTTCTAAGATGCTGTCCCAAGCTTCATCCAAACCAGTACGGTCGACTGATGAGAAGACAACAAACTTATCAGATTTATCAAAATTCAATTTTTTCTTGATAGCTGATTCATGCTTGTTCCATTTACCACGTGGAATTTTATCAGCTTTTGTTGCTACCACGATAACTGGAATTTCATAATACTTCAAGAATTCATACATCTGAATGTCATCAGCACTTGGGTCATGACGAAAATCTACCAAACTAACCACCGCACGCAAATTATCACGGCTAACAAGGTATTCTTCAATCATTTTGCCCCATTTAGCACGTTCAGCTTTAGATACTTTGGCATAACCATATCCTGGAACATCGACAAAACGTAACTTGTCATCGATGTTATAGAAATTCAATAATTGTGTTTTACCAGGCTTACTAGAAGTACGAGCCAAATTCTTACGTCCTAAAAGAGTGTTAATAAAACTAGATTTACCAACATTTGAACGACCAGCAAGAGCGACCTCAGGGAGCTCGTCTTGCGGGTAATGTGATTTATTAGCTGCACTTAACAGAAGTGAGGCATTATGGGTATTTAAATACTCAGTCATTCTCTCCTCCTTAGGCAATCTCTAAAATTGGTTTATCTTTGCCTTCAACAGCATCTTTTGTGATACGGACTTTAGTGACTTCTTCACGACTTGGAATTTCAAACATGATATCCATCATTGTTTCTTCAATGATTGAACGAAGTCCACGTGCACCTGTCTTACGTTCGATTGCTTTATTAGCGATTGCTTGAAGAGCATCTTCATCAAATTCCAACTCAACACCATCATATGATAGAAGTGTTTGGTATTGTTTAACCAAAGCATTACGGGGTTCTGTCAAGATACGCACCAAATCATCTGTTGTCAATTGTTCAAGCGCAGCAACGACTGGCAAGCGTCCGATAAATTCAGGAATCAAACCAAATTTTTGAATATCCTCTGAGATGATTTCTTGCATGTAAGAAGCGTCTTCATTGATCTTGCGGTTGTTTTGACCAAAACCAATAACTTTTTCACCGAGACGTTGTTTAACAATATCTTCAATACCGTCAAAGGCACCACCAACGATGAAAAGGATATTCTTAGTATTGATTTGAATCATTTCTTGGTTAGGGTGTTTACGACCACCTTGTGGTGGCACGCTAGCAACTGTTCCTTCAATGATTTTAAGAAGGGCTTGTTGAACACCTTCACCTGAAACATCACGAGTGATTGAGACATTTTCGCCTTTTTTGGCAATTTTATCAATTTCATCCACGTAGATGATACCACGTTCAGCACGTTCGATATTAAAATCAGCAGCTTGGATGAGTTTCAAAAGGATATTTTCAACGTCCTCTCCAACATATCCTGCTTCTGTCAATGATGTCGCATCAGCAATTGCAAATGGAACGTTTAAACTTTTCGCCAAAGTTTGGGCAAGGAATGTTTTCCCTGAACCAGTTGGTCCAATCAATAAGATGTTAGATTTTTGCAATTCAACATCTTCTTCATCACGACTTTCGGCAAATGAAACACGTTTGTAGTGGTTGTATACAGCCACTGCGAGGGCACGTTTAGCGCGTTCTTGACCGACAACATATTCATCGAGGGTTGCTAATAATTCTTTTGGTTTTGGAACTTCAGCCAAATCTGCGAGAACTTCTTCTGCTAACTCCTCTTTAATAATTTCTTGGGATAAAGCCACACATTCATTACAGATAAATACGTTATTTCCGGCAATGATTTTTTTTACTTCGTCTTGGCTTTTTCCACAAAATGAGCAATAAACTTTTACATCATTTGTTCGATTTCCAACCATTTTTTGTTCTCTCTAACTTTATACTTTCTCTATTTCTTAAAACAAGGTACCATACACAGCATGAATGGTATTTACTACATTAGTAAAGGCATTCAAAAACAAAAGGACAGCTAACCCATAACGTTTTTTTCTAAGTGCTGGGAGAGCACACAAAAAACAGATAACTGCCAATAGAGCCGTGAACACACCAAAAATACTTCTCTGCATTCCTTTCTCCCTGTGTTTTTTATTTTTCAAAAACTGTAATCGTAAAATCGTAGGCGTTTTTGTCATCTTTTTCGTTAAATGACTCTGAAACCTTTTTAAAGGCTTTTAAATCAAGATCTGGGAAATAAGTATCACCTTCGAATTCACCATGAACCGTTGTCTTAACGATAGCATCACAGTATGGCAAAAAAGTTTCATAAATACTTGCCCCACCAACGATATAAAGGGTTTTGTCGTGAGTTTTAAACCAATCAAGGACTTGCTCCACATCATGAACAACAGTCACACCATCGGCTCTAAAGTTTTTATCACGTGTCAAAATCAAGGTTTCGCGACCTGGTAAAATGCGACGTTTCATACCGTCAAAGGTTACACGTCCCATCAACAGGGCTTGTCCCATCGTTGTTTCTTTAAAATGTTTCAATTCTTTTGGGAGACGCCAAGGTAATCTATCATTTACCCCGATTAAGCGATTTTCATCTTCCGCCCAGATTGCAACGATTTTCTTTGTCATATTTTCCTCTCATTCATTACTTTCATTTTATCAGATTTCCTATAAAAATGCTGAGATGCGATACGAAAGCCACTGAAAAAGATTAAATAGCCAAATCAAATTTCAATTGCGGTTTAACGGGTTCGTAATCAACTAATTCAAAATCTTCTGGTTTAATATCAAAGAAATCTGTTCCATCAGGCACATTCAAAACCAAACGTGGTTGACAGTCAGTTGGTTGACGGCGTAATAATTCTTCTGCTTGTTCAAATTGATTGTCATAAATATGAAGGTTATTTACAAAATAGAAGAATTTACCAACTTTCCATCCGAAATGTTTGGCAATCATCATTTGAAGGGCCACGTATTGCATGGCATTGATGTGATGAGAGACCAACATATCATTTGAGCGTTGTGTCAATGTCGCATCAAGGTAAATGTCACCGTCAACACGACGAACATCATACATGGTTTGGAAAGCACATGGCAAAAGCCCGTCTGTATTTTCAAAAGCTTCGTAATCCCAAAGTGAGATAACATTGCGACGATTCCATGGATTTTCTTCGAGTTGTTTTAAGATTTTACGAATAATATCATGTTTTTTAACAACCGCACCGTAGCGTTCGCCGATCGTACCAGTGCCATCAACTTCCCAATCATTCCAGTATTTAACGTTGTATTTATCATTTAAAACTGAAAGGTCATTAGTTTGATCTTGATAAATCCAGAAGATTTCTCGGATAGCACTTTTAATGGGAATAGGACGAAGGGTTGTAATTGGGAACTCACCTTTACTAAGGTCGTATTCCGCAAAAGCACCTGTTACATATTTAGAATTTGCTTGTCCACCACTTTGGTACACAGGACGTGCATTCTCTGAAAATACCCCTTCATTCATAATTTTTTTGATATTTTCTTTAAAAATAACATCTGCTTTTGTCATGCTATCCGCTCTCCTTTGATTATATTGATTTTTTTGAAAAAATCATTCCTTCCTATTTTATCTGAAAACAAGCAAAAAATCTAGCATTTTAAATAAATTAATATGATTTCACAATCTACTTTGAAGGGTAAAATAAACAAATTTTTTATAGGGCATTTTGCCAACTTTATGTTAAAATTGATTTTGGACAATTAGTCACGCCGTAAATTTAATAAAAAAGAATTTCTTATTTAAAAGGATTTCCCCACCTTTTAAAAACTTGTTAGGCCAGTAAGAATGAAGATAAAGTCCCTAACATTTATTGGAAATTCAATAAAAAGAAAGGTTATTTCATGAAAATTGGTATTGATAAAATAGGATTTGCAACAGCGCAATACGTGCTGAATATGGACGACTTGGCCGAAAGCCGCAATGTCGATCCAGATAAATACAGCAAAGGTCTCCTATTAAATAATCTAAGTATCACGCCAGTCAATGACGATATTGTGACACTTGGTGCTTCTGCTGCGGAAAGCATCCTAAGCGAGGAAGATAAAAATACTATTGATATGATTATTGTGGCAACAGAATCATCTGTTGACCAAAGTAAAGCTGCTTCTACTTATATTCACAATCTCTTGGGCATCCAACCTTTTGCTCGTAGCATTGAAATGAAAGAAGCTTGTTATGGTGCAACTGCAGCGCTTGATTACGCTCGTTTGCATGTTCAAAAACACCCAGAATCAAAAGTTTTAGTTATCGCTTCAGACGTTGCTCGCTATGGTGTTAACACCCCTGGTGAACCCACTCAAGGGGCTGGTAGTGTTGCTATGTTGATTTCAAAAGACCCACGAATCTTGCTACTTAATGACAACTCAGTTGCCCAAACACGCGATATTATGGATTTCTGGCGTCCAAACTACTCTACTACCCCTTACGTTAACGGTATTTACTCTACAAAACAATACCTTGACATGTTGAAAACAACTTGGGCAGAATTCCAAAAACGCTTCAACACTTCTCTTGCAGATTTCTCAGCCTTCTGCTTCCACCTTCCATTTCCTAAATTAGCCCTTAAAGGCTTTAACAAAGTCATGGATAAAAACCTACCAGAAGACTTTAAAGAAAAACTCAAGGAAAACTTTGAAAGCACTATTCTCTATAGTAAAGAAGTTGGAAATATCTACACTGGTTCACTATACTTAGGTCTTCTTTCACTTCTTGAGAATTCTAAAAATCTTGTAGCTGGTGATAAGATTGCTCTCTTCAGCTATGGTAGTGGTGCTGTCGCAGAAATCTTTTCAGCAACTTTGGTTGATGGTTTTAAAGACATGCTACAAACTAACCGTTTAGAAACGCTTAAAAACCGCATTCGTTTATCTGTTGAAGACTACGAAAAATTATTCTTTGAGGAAGCTGCTATCGATTCAGAAGGAAACGCCAATATTCCTGAATACAAAACAGGTGCATTTGCTCTCAAAGAAATTCATGAACATCAAAGAATCTATGGTAAAGTAAATGATAAATAAAGTGACTTGGGGAGGATTCTCCAAAAAAACGTTGGCTGAACGCCTTGAACATCTGGAAAAAAATGAACTCATTAGCGCAGAACACTTAGAAAGCTTAAAAAACAATGAGCTTCTCTCGCTAGAAACTGCTAATCAAATGGCTGAAAATGTCTTAGGAACTTTTTCACTTCCATTTTCATTAGCACCCGATTTTCAAATTGATGGAGCTATTTTCAATGTTCCAATGGTAACTGAAGAACCTTCAGTGGTTGCTGCAGCTAGCTTTGCTGCGAAAATTATCAAACGTTCTGGAGGCTTCAAAACTCAAGTTCACTCTCGTAAAATGATTGGACAAGTTGCACTTTACGATGTTCCAAATAAAAGTGCTGCGAAAAAAGCAATCATTGAGCATACAGACCAATTGATTACTTTAGCAAATGATGCTCACCCTTCTATCGTAAAACGTGGGGGTGGTGCTCGTGAATTGAGTATCGATGAAAAAGACGACTTTTTAATCGTTTACCTAACGGTTGATACTCAAGAAGCTATGGGTGCTAACATGGTTAATACCATGATGGAAGCTTTAGTGTCAAGCTTAGAAGAGTTATCAGGCGGTAAAAGTTTGATGGCTATTCTATCAAACTATGCAACAGAATCTCTTGTTACCGCAGATTGTCAAGTCGACCTTCGCTACCTCAGCCGTAACAAAAAGGAAGCTCAAGAGTTAGCTAGAAAATTCCACTTAGCTAGCAAATTAGCCCAAGAGGATGTTTACCGTGCAAGCACGCACAACAAAGGGATTTTCAACGGTGTTGATGCGGTTGTTATGGCAACTGGAAATGACTGGCGTGCTATCGAAGCAGGGGCTAACACTTACGCTTGCAAAGATGGCCAGTACCGCGGTTTAGCAACTTGGACCTTTGACGAAGAAGCACAAGTTCTCCGTGGCCAATTAACCCTTCCAATGCCAATCGCAACGCGTGGTGGCTCAATCGGACTGAATCCAACAGTAAAAATTGCTCACGATCTTCTTGGTCACCCTGATGCCAAACAGTTGGCACGAATCATCGTCTCAGTTGGTTTAGCACAGAACTTTGCTGCTGTTAAAGCTTTGACCTCAACTGGTATTCAAGCCGGTCACATGAAATTACAAGCTAAATCACTTGCACTTCTTGCTGGTGCCAAAGATAAAGAAGTCTCAGAAGTTGTAAAAGCTTTACTAGAAGCTCCACATATGAATCTAGAGACTGCGCAACACATCTTATTAAACTTGCGAAATTAAACAAAAAAATTTAATAAGTGAGTCATGTCTAATGGGCATGGCTCATTTTCTATTTTCAGGCTCGTGAAAAAATTGTCCACTGGTCCTAACTCGCTTTATTATTTCTAGGCTCGTGAAAAAACTGTCCACTGGTCCTAACTCGCTTTATTATTTCTAGGCTCGTGAAAAAACTGTCCACTGGTCCTAACTCGCTTTCTTATTTTCAGGCTCGTGAAAAAACTGTCCACTGGTCCTAACTCGCTTTCTTATTTTCAGGCTCGTGAAAAAATTGTCCACTGGACAATTTTTTTCCTTGACTTTAATTTTTGATAATTATATAATCTAGTTATTAATACTAGATAAAGAGGTAAATATAACTTTATGAAACCAAATTATCCAAAATGGTCTGAATTACCAGAGATTGATTTGTACTTGGACCAAGTACTTCTTTACGTTAATCAAGTTGGAAAAGCCAATCAACAGGATGAAAAAGGCTTGACAGCTTCTATGATAAATAATTATGTCAAACATGGTCACTTAGAAAAACCTGTTAAAAAGAAATACAATCGTAAGCAAGTGGCTAGATTGATTGTTATTACAGCATTGAAAAATGTTTTTTCTATCCAAGAAATCAGCCAAACTTTGGCACTCTTGACCGCTGAAGACCAGTCACAAAAACGCTACGATGACTTTGTTGCTTGTATGAATGGTGAAAAAGTTGATAATTTACCTCCTGTGGTTGTCTCAGCTTGTCAAACGTTAAAATTGTATTTTCAAACCCATGAATTGGTTCACGCATTAGAAGGAGAATCCCATGAAAGCTAGCATGACTTTAAAACTTAGTAAACGTCTTTCTTTTGGTGAAGAGGTTGCAAATAGTGTCACTCACGCTGTCGGTGCTGTTGCAATGCTGGTACTCTTGCCGATTACAGCTATTTACAGTTATCACCACTATGGCATGCAGGCTGCTGTTGGGATGTCAATTTTTGACATTAGCCTGTTTTTGATGTTCATGTCATCAACAATCTACCATTCAATGCAATATGCCTCACCACAAAAATTTGTTCTACGTATTATTGACCATAGTATGATTTATATTGCTATTGCTGGTTCTTACACACCAGTTGCTCTTTCACTTGTTGGTGGTTGGTTAGGTTACTTAATCATTATCTTGCAGTGGGGAGCAACCATTTTTGGCATTCTTTACAAAATTTTTGCTAAAAAAATCAACGATAAATTCTCACTCTTTCTTTATTTGCTAATGGGTTGGTTGGTTGTCTTTATCATTCCAAGTATTATTAGTAAAACTGGTGTTGTCTTTTGGAGTTTGATGCTGGCTGGTGGTTTAGCTTACACAATTGGTGCGATTTTCTACGCTAGAAAACGTCCTTATGACCACATGATTTGGCATTTGTTCATCCTGCTTGCATCTATCTTACAATACATCGCAATCGTGTATTTCATGTTGTAATATAAAAAACACTGATTAAAATCAGTGTTTTTTTGTTGCTTCTTGTAATTTTCCGTATAAAAGATAATCGACTTCTTTTAAATCTTCAATGGTTTTGCAATTAAGAGCGCACATGATAAGACGCAAATCATCTTTCCACCCGTTAATGATATCGATAACTTTGTTAACTGGGTATTTTTCAACCAATTCTAAGACCGTTCGTGAAAGGCCAACTGCTTTAGCACCAAGTACCAAACATTTGACCATATCAAGCGGATGACGAACACCGCCTGAAGCTAAGATTTCAACTTTATCAACCATTGATTGGGCATTCAAAAGACTTTGCACGGTTGTTTGGCCCCAATCATTTAGATAAGAGCGATTATCACCACGTTGATTTTCAATGTAGGCAAAACTTGTTCCACCACGGCCTGAAATGTCAAAGGTTTTAATACCTAAGTCATAAGCCGTCTCAATGGTTTTTAAATCCATACCAAATCCGACTTCTTTTAAAATAACAGAAACTGGCATTTTTGTCGCATAATCAGCCAAATGTTTTTTCCAAGAACGAAATTCACGCTCACCTTCAGGCATCAAAAGCTCCTGCATCAAATTCACGTGAACTTGTAAGAAAATGGGCTGCATTTCCTCAATGGTTTTAAGCCCAAGTTCATATGGTTTGTCAATACCAATATTAGTTGCGAGAAGCAAATCTGGGTAATCTGCTTTACTTGGATAAGAATCGTCACCAGGATTTTTCAGCGCAGCACTATATGACCCAGTTACCATGACTAAACCAGTCGCTTGTGCTACTTGAGCAAGTTTACGATTGACGGCTTTTGCTTTTTCTGAACCACCTGTCATAGCATTGATGTAAAACGGAAAGTCAAAATCACGTCTCGCAAAATGCGTATGCAAATCAATCTCGCTCAAATCATAATCAGGAAGTGAACGATGAATCAACTCCATATCATCAAAAGAGTTATACGGTGATTGATACTTTAGTGCATACTTGATATGCTCATCCTTACGGTTCATCATGCTAATTCCTCCATGTCTAGTAGCTCAATACCAACTTCTTGCCAACGCTTGATAAGTACTTGACTATCTTCACGATTAAATGATATTGCAATACCACAATCACCACCACCTGAACCTGATGATTTAGCAATCACATCTAGACCATCTTCGGCAGCTTTTAAGGCTAAAAGTTTGTCGTTGTAAATAGCTGAGCTTAAGCCTAGCAACAAATCGCTCACATTTTGAAGTGCCTTTTTGACACTTTCTTTGTCACCAGTTTGCAGCGCTTGTTTACAAATTTGAACCTCTTTTTCAGTTGCTGCTAAAAATTCTTGTGAAATGGCAGATTTAACCAGATTAATCATGTCTTTTGAAATAGAAGGCTGCATCGTCCATCCGACCAAAAACTCACATGGCAAAGCTGGTGTGATAACTTCAATTTGATAACCCCAGTCTTTATTAAGTACTTCTTGAATTGATTCCTTTTCAATCCATTTTGCTACTTGCTGGCGGTCAAATGAGGTAAAAGCAACCAAATCATCGTATGCAATACAAGCAATATCCCCCATCGAACCATTGTCACCAAGTTTTAAAAGTGTGTAAGACGCCAATTTAAAAAGAAGATCAGCTGACAAGTTCAACTCATAAAAAGCTGATAGAGCTTTTAGGGTTAAAACAGTAACTGACCCGCTTGAACCAATACCAAATTTCTTACCATCTCGCTCCATTTTTCCAGTGATTTCAAGAGAAAAGGCTGGCATTTCTTCAGCGGACTTGCCAAGGTAATCAAATAAAGTCACTATGCTTTGCTGAATCAGCGCATACTTGCTATCTGGCATCATGCCAACCGCATAATCAAACATATCAGAAAATAGACTGATAGCCTTTGCTTCCTTGACCACAGCAGTCATGTGAATAGGAATATTTTTGATAATGGCTGTTTGACCTGGTGTTAATACCGCATACTCACCAGCGATATACAACTTTCCACCAGTTTGAACTTTAATCATTTTCATCTTACAATTCCTTAGTTCGTGAAACGATGACACGATAGTTTTCTTCAAAGCGTTTTGTTAAACGTTCCAAATCTTCTTCTAAACAAAGAACTTTGACATTTGGTCCAGCATCCATAGTGAAATAACATTTTTCACCTTCAGCACGCAGTTGTTTAACGAAGTCCATTGCCTTATAACTTTCCTCTGTTAGGTAATTAAATGGTGGATTTGCATGTGTGTTTGTGTCATGCATTGCAAGTGCGTTGCGTTCAGTTAACTCACCAACACGTTCAAAGTCATTATCCTTAAGATAGGCAAGCATATCTTTGTAATCTTGTTCAGATTGTTTGACCCAATCCGCAAAAGTTGTTGACGTTTCAACACAACGTTTCATACCTTCACGGCTAGAAATTGGTTTCTTACTATCACTCAAGACAAGCATAATCATAGCAAGCTTGAGGTCTGTTTGAACAGGGTAAACTTCACCAGAATCTTTGTCCCAAGCAGCAAGTGGTCCAAAGAATGAACGCGATGAGGAACCTGAAGCAAATTTTGCTTTTTGAGCGAGTTCTGCTTGATTTAAACCAGTTTCAAAGAGTTCGTTACACGCTTTAACAAGGGCAGACAGACCGCTTGAACTTGATGAAAGTCCTGCAGCTGTTGGCATGTTGTTGCTTGTTTCAACCTTGACATATTCCGAACGCTGCCCACGGTATTGATCAATGATGGCAGAAATTTTAGCGTGTTCTTTATCATCTTGTAAAACACCATTGATGTAAAATTCATCGTGGCTGGCTGAATCTGGCAGAAAGGAAACACTTGTTGTGGTAAACATATTTTCCAGTGTCAATGAAATACTGCTGGTTGCTGGAATCATCTTAGCTGCGTCAGCTTTCCCCCAGTATTTGATAATAGCGATATTGGCATATGATTTTACCGTTACAATTTTTCGATCCACGTTTGAACCGCTCCTCCTTCTGTTAATGCTTTACTAATTTTTTCTGCTTGAGCTTTGGTCTCAGTAAGGGCAATAATACATCCTCCAAGACCTCCACCACTCATTTTGGCACCAAGGGCACCATTTTCCAAAGAAATCTCAACTAATTGATCAGCTTTGTCGATGCTAACGCCGATAGCTTGAAGTTCAGCATGAGCTTTGGTCATCAATGGGCCAATTTTTTGAATAGCTTTTTCTGTAATTGCCTTTTGGACTTGCTCAGTCAAATCACCTAAAGCAGCCAAATGTGGCAAATTATTTTCTTCTGCTTGGGCAACTTTTTCGACAGCTTCACGTGTATTACCATAAATGCCTGTATCTGCAATAACCAGATAAGCATCTAAGTCCAAATCAAGCGTGCTAAAACCAATATTTCGAATGAAAGTGATGGCTTTGTCACTGAGGCAAGTCTTGGCATCTAGTCCACTTGGGTTTGAGTGGGCAATAATTTCTGCTTTATTTACCAAAATTTCAAGCGTCTCCATATCGATGCTTTGCTCAAAATAGTCAAACACGGCACGAATGGTTGCAATTGAAACAGCAGCTGATGAACCCATGCCTCGTTTTTGGGGAATCTCTGAACGAATATCATAAGTGATTGAAACATCAGTATGATTTAGGTACTCAAGTGCCGCATAAACGGCAGTTGATAAGGTATCATAATAATCGAAGTGAATTTTTTTATCAGCTGGATAGATACGACATTCTACTTCAATTCCTTGAAGAGGAATCGCAATAGCAGGATAGCCGTAAACAACTGAATGTTCACCCATCCAAATAATCTTACTATGCGCCTTTCCGACGCCAATTTTCTTAGTCATTTTCTTCTCTTACAATTTTTAGTTTACACTCCATTTTATCATTGTTCCGCAAAAAAAGCGACTCTTACTAAAAAATGTTATAGCATTCAAATAAATCACGAAAAAATCTGAGACAATCAATCTCAGATTTCTTAATTTTTACATTGTTGATTTTTTAATCAACTTCACCACTCTCTACGACCAAGTCACCTGCTTTTGCAGCATCACCGTAAACTGGAGCTAATGTCTTGTCATAGTCTTCGTGGAAGAAGTTTTCATCACCCAAAGATTTAATTTCATCATTAATCCAATCAAGAAGCTCAGTATTTCCTTTTTGAACTGCTGGAGCAATGGTATCTGTGTCACCCAAACTTGTAATGCCAACTTCGTAACCTTTATTTTCCAAAGCCCATGCTAAAACTTCTGTATTGTCAGTTGATAGCGCGTCACCTCGACCATCTAACAGTGCTTGATATGCTTCGCTGTACTGATCAAATTTTAAAAGATTTACTTTTGGATAATGTTTTTCAAAGTATGTTTCAGCTGTTGTTCCTTTGCCAACGATCAAAGTTTTTCCTTCTAAAGCATCAACGTCAGAAATTAATTGATTACTTGGCGATACGACACCTAACGCTACTTTCATGTATGGCAAAGCAAAGTCAACTTGTTTTGCACGTTCATCAGTCACTGTAAAGTTGGCAAGAATAATATCTACTTTAGCTGATGTCAAATACTCAACACGACTTGCTGGGTCTACTGAAACATATTTAACTTTAACACCCAAATCTTTTGCTAAACGGTTTGCAAAATAAACATCATATCCTTGGTATTTTCCTTTGTCATCAACATAACCAAACGGTTTTTTATCTGAGAAAACTCCAATTTTAATGGTACCGCTCTTCTTGATTGCATCAAGAGAGCGAGCTTTGGCTGTTGACGTAGCTGAAGATGAATTTTTAGTTGTTGAGGATTTTGAAGTTGAGCATCCTGCAGCAAAAACAATTAATAAAAGACTAACAATCGCTAAAAAACGTTTTACAATTTTCATATATAACTCCTTAAAATTTTATTACCTATTTAACTTAACCAACTGTAGAAAAATCAAAGACATTCAAGAAATCACGCGCACGTTGAGTTTTTGGTTGCCTGAAAAATAATCTCGCATCACTTTCTTCTACAATTTGTCCCTTTTCAAGAAAAATCACACGATCTGCTATCGCTTTTGCAAACTGTAGCTCATGCGTCACAATAATCATTGTCCTACCTTCATGTGCAAGTTCCCCAATCAACTCTAAAACTTCTCTAACCATTTCAGGGTCAAGTGACGCTGTAACTTCATCAAATAGAAGCACTTCAGGATGTAAAAGTAAACTTCTCACAATAGCAACCCTTTGCATCTGACCGCCAGATAACTCGTGAGGATAACTATTTTCTTTTCCTTCTAAACCAACTCGCTTAAGTAGTTTTAATGCCTCGCCCTTCACTTCCTCTACTGACCTTTTTTGAACCTTTACTGGTGCCAATAAAAGATTTTTTAGAACTGTTAAGTGTGGGAAAAGGTCGTAGGATTGAAATACCATGCCGATTTTTTGGCGAACAAGAGGAAGATTTTTAGACTCTTTTAAAATTTCCTTGCCTTCAAGTTCAACTCTTCCTGCTTGAATTGGTTCTAAGCCATTGATACAACGAAGTAATGTTGATTTTCCACAACCTGACGGACCTAGAATGACTAAAACTTCACCCTCTTCAACGGAAAACGAAATTTGATTGAGAATCTTTTGCTCGCCATAAGATTTTTCAATATCTTTAAGTTCTAAAATTGTTGCCAAATGATTCACTCCTTCCAACGTTTTTCTAAATAAACTGACAATCTCGAGATTGGAAAACAAACAGCAAAATACATCATAAAGATTAAGCCATAAATCCAAATTGCGGTGCTAGGTACCGTCAAACGATTAGCCTCAATAATCTCTTGACCAACTTTTACCACTTCGACAACACCAATCAAAACAATTAATGACGTTGTTTTAATCATTCGTGTCATTAGGTTAACCGCTTGGGGTAATAATTGTCGTAAAATTTGTGGCATAACAACGTAAATGAATAACTGTCGATTGTTTAATCCCAGAGCAAGACCACTTTCAATTTGGTGTTTTGGTAGTGATGTCAACGCTCCGCGAACAAGATCTCCCATCTCAGCTGTCCCCCACATTGAAAAGACAATAAGCGCTGCTACTTCACCAGATAAATTGAGATTAAAAGTTCTAGCTAAACCAAAATAAACAAGAAAGAGCAAGACTAATTGTGGCATGATTCGAATAAATTCTAGATAGATTTGTGAAATAAAGCGAATCACTCTAAAGCGTGAAATCATTATAAAACCAAACAAGAATCCTAAAACCACTGAAATAAGAATGGACACTAGGGAAATATTAATCGTAACTAACAGTCCTTTAAGGAGTCGCAAAAGATTATTTCCCTGAAACAGCACCTGGAGCCCTGAAACCTGCATGATGCAACCTCCTTTCTAATACCCTTGCCAATAGTAAAATCGGTAAAAGAATAATCAAGTAAGCAACTACCAACATTAACAACGCCTCATCGGTCTCATAATACAGTCCAATCAAATCCTTAGCAATGTACATCAAATCAGCAAGTGCAACAATTGAAAAGACAGACGTCTCTTTGACAAGAAAGATGATATTAGCAACCAACGACGGAAGTGCAACTGCGATTGCTTGAGGAAGGATGACATAAAAAACATTCTGAAGATGTGATAATCCGATGCTCAAACCAACTTCATACTGTCTTTCGGACACCGCTTCCAACCCTGAACGAAATGACTCCGCCATGTAAGAACCACCTAAAAAGATTAGACCAACAATCGCACAAAGCTCCGATGGTAAAACCACTCCAACTTTAGGCAAGCCATAATAGAGAAAATAAAGCTGTATCAAAAGTGGCGTGTTACGAGACAATTCAATATAAATCTGGCAAATTTGACTTAAAATAGCTACATTGTAGTACTTAATCAAACTAATGAAAAAGCCTAAAATAATCGCTCCCAAGATGCCAAATAGAGCCAAACGAATCGTAAGCACCAAAGCTTGTTGATACAAGGGAATATTCTCATAAACAAAGCCCCAATCTAACATAATATCCCTCCAAACGTTATAAAGGTATTATAAAGAATTCTTCTATAGTCGTGTACTCTAAATATTTTATGCTGTGCCATAAGTATTTTTTATAGCACAACACTTAAAAAGAAGCTGAAATGTATCAGCCTCCTTTTGTTTAGGTAATTAGTTCAGTTGATAAAACCAGTCATAACATAGTTTTTTACTTCTTCTTTTTCAATAATCTCATAAGAGCCATCTATATCACTGGGTCGATATTTAATTCTGGAATAATGCGTGTCAAAAATTGTTTTGTTCGTTCTTCTTTTGGTCGTGTGAAGAATTCTTTCGGGTCACCTTCTTCGATGATATGACCACCCTCCATGAAGATAACATGGGTAGCTACATCACGCGCAAAACTCATTTCATGCGTCACGACAACCATGGTCACTCCTTCTTGCGCCAATTCTTTCATGACATCAAGTACATCACCGATTAATTCAGGGTCAAGTGCTGAAGTCGGCTCGTCAAACAAAATCACTTCTGGCTTAACAGCAATAGCACGCGCAATCCCAATACGTTGCTGCTGTCCACCTGATAATTGACTTGGATAATAATCTCTTTTATCAAGAAGGCCCACTTTTTTAAGAGCATTTTCAGCAATAGGAATTGCCTTTTCCTTTGGAACTTTTCTGGCAATCACTAAGCCTTCTAAAATATTTTCAAGTGCTGTTTTATTAGCAAACAGATTATAATTTTGAAAAACAAAAGCAGTTTTTTTACGAATCTCTAGCACATCTTTGCGATTGATTTTAGCTAAATCATAAATCTTTCCATCTAGTTCCAATTCACCTGAATCAGCATGTTCTAGGTAGTTTAATGACCTTAAAAAGGTTGTTTTTCCTGATCCCGATGGTCCCAGAATAACGACAACATCTCCTTGATTGACCGTCAAACTAATACCATCTAAAACTTTCTTATCTCCAAATGATTTTTCAATATTTTTTACTGTTAGCATAAACTTCTCCTCACATCATCCCACCAGCTGGCTTTGTTTTTCCAGAATTTTAAAGATGTACTGAATCACTCCACATATAACAATGTAGATAATGAAAATAACAAAATAAGATTCAAAATAATGATAACCATAAGCAGCCTCCACTTTCGCTATCGCTGTAATATCTTTCACTGTCATCACAAAAACAAGAGAGGTACCTTTGACAAGATTAATCACCAGATTACAGAGATTTGGCAATGCCTGACGAATGGCTTGGGGAAAGACAATTCTCAGATAAGCCTGCTTTGCTGTCAAACCAATCGCAAGAGCTGCCTCTAACTGCCCCTTATTAACCGTCAAAATTGCCGAGCGAATAATTTCTGAAAGAGTCCCAGTTGTCATAAGTCCAAAGATAACATAGGCATAATAAATTGGATTTAACTCAAAAATATTGATACCAAGAGCTTTTAAAAATTGGTTTAATAAACTAGGAAATAAACTATAAAAGAATAAAATTAATAAAATAGCTGGCGTTGAGCGGATAAAAGCAAGGTAAATCACTGAAAAAGTAGTCACACCTTTTACCTTATAGATACGACCAAGTGCCAAGAAAAGAGCTGGGAAAAAGCTCAACAAAATGGAAACCACCATAATGCCTAGCGTCACTGGAATACCAGCAAGGGCTTTAACAAATGTTTCAACAATATAAGAAAAATCCATAATCTCCTCTTAGCCCCCTTTAGTTTCCAATTGATTTTCGACAATATGAGTCACTACAGATAATATCAGTGCTAAAATCCAATAAATAACGGCAACCGCTGTGTAAGTTTCTAATGAATAATTGCCCATATTTCTAGAAATGATGAGGTTGCCTTCACCCATCAAATCCACCAAACCAATCGTATAGGCAAGGGCAATATCTTTTAATAAATTAATCACCGCACTAGTGATGTTAGGAAGAGCAATTCTGAAAGCTTGTGGCAAAAGAATTCGAACAAAGGTCTGCAGCTCACTTAATCCAATGCTAAGCCCTGCTTCTAATTGCCCTTTTGGCAAGGCTAAATATGAAGATTTAAAGACTTCTGAAATACTTGCCGCAAAGAGCAAAGTCATTGCTAAAATCACAAATATCGAACGTGACCAGCCATTCACATCAATTCCTAACCACCATTCTAAAAAGCGAGGTAAACCATAAAAAACAAGGAAGATAAGAACAATTGGTGGGGTACATCTTAAGGTAAACACATAAGCTCTAGCAAGTGATGAAAAACCATGCTCAGCTGACACCTGTGCACAAGCTAACAAGAAGCCTAATAAACTGCCTAATAAAACGGTCAAGACTAAAACCCATAAGGTAAGAGGTAGAGCTGACAAGATATCTGGAATAACTCTTATCACACGAGACGGTTCATAAGAAACCATAGCTACCTCCTAATCTGTTACATAACTAAAGACATCTTCTCCAAAGTATTTTTCTGAAAGTTTTGCGATTGTACCATCTTTTTGCAATTCTTTAATGGCTTTATCGTATTCTTTTGCAAAAGCTTTATTAGTTTCATTTTTATGAATCAATGGGTAAGTTTCAATTCCCTTATATGGGAACCATGTCAATTGGTCAGCGTATTGATGATAAGCACCGTCTTCTTTTTGGACGGCTTCTTCAAATGACAATTTAATTGAGAAGTAAGCATCGTAACGACCTTCAAGCACCCAAGCATATGCGTCAGCAACTGAGAAGCTTTCAGATTCTTTGAGTTCAATCGGGTGTTTAGCTTTTTTGTTGTATTCTTGAATAACATTATACTGTGCGTTTTGTGGTGAGATTGGAACTAATTTACCACCTGCTTTAGCAAAGGAATCAATATCTTTATATTTGTTTTCGTCAGCTTTTCGAACAGCAAAGCCAATCACACTAGCTCCGATAGCTTGGTCAGGAATAACAAATTTTTGGGCGCGTTCTTCAGTGTACCAAGCACCTTTGACTCCGATGTCGTACTTGCCAGATTCAAGTCCGATTAACAAATCTTCATCACTTGTCCCAGTGTATTCAAATTTATAATTTTTTAATTTATCATCTACGGCTTTTAAGACCGCAACTTCAAATCCATCACTTTCCCCTTTATCATTAACAAAGTCATAAGGGACATAGTTTTGCGTGTGAGCGACTTGTAAGGTTGTCACTTTATCAGAACTCGATTGTGAACTGTCTGCACTTGCTGATGTCTTACCTGTTAATTGACGCCCCACAACTGTCGCTGCAACAAGTGCTACAATAACTCCACCTGAAATAATCCATTTTTTCTTGCTCATATAACCCACTCCTTTTTTTACCTAAAACTTTTCTTTCATTCCTAAAAACTCTTAAAATCAAACGGCTGCTTTGACAAGAACCTCATCAAGAACAGCTTCTTTCACCCAAGCAATACGTTCTGGCGCAATATCACTTGGAACTGTGCAATCAGCTCCGATAACCACGCCTTGATGTCCAGTTTCATTAAGCAATTCTCTGACTCTTGCTTGAATGGCTTCTTTACTACCTTTATACAAAAGACCCGACTCTGTATTGTTAAAACCACCAAGAACAGTTTTGCCACCAAATAGCTGACGCCCTTTTGCTAGACTAACACCTTCCAATTCAACCGCCCAGTTAATGACATCTGCTGGATAATCTGTATAGTAAGAAATATCATTGGTTGCTCCTTCATAACCGCAGATATGAAGAATATTTGTTCCACCTGCTGAAATAGCACGATGCAAAATGTGGAGTTCACTCGGTTTAATCACATGATCATATTCGTCATGACTCAAACGTGAATCTTGCAAATTCTGAACACTGAGATAAATGCCATCAACCCCAGCTTCTTCAATTAAGCGTTTTGTCAGAAGTCCAATATCAAAAGCAATCACATCCAAAACTTGTTTTGTCAATTCAGCATCTTCTTTGATGAAATCTTCAATAACGTGATCACCGTTACCACCTTTACCAGCCAAATGCCATTTAAGATAAGTCGCTGGAGCAAAGATATTATAAAAAGAAGCAATGTCTTCAGGAAAATCCTCACGAATCTTTTTAGCCAGTTCAACTTGTTTATTAATCCAAGGATGATTTTTGCCAATAGACTTAATCCCCTCAAGGTCTCTAATTGAGGTAATCCCTTCACGAATTTGTTCGTTTGGATAAGTGAAGAAACCATCACTCATGATTTTGACAAAATCAGGATTAACGTCAGCGACAAATTTTTTGTGACCAGCAATATTTTTATTAAAAATTTCTGGATTAAAACCATCACTTCGTTCCTCATCAGTTGTAAAGTGATACCAGAAGCCGACTGGAACCTTGTCAACTGTTTCATTTTTAAATGCTTTTAAAACCCATTCTCTCTTTGTTGTCATTAGCGTAATCTCCTTTTCATTTGGTATGGCAATTATACTATCACACTTTAGAAGTCTTGAAAAATCTATTTTATTTATGCTCAGCCATAAAAATGAGTTATGATAACAAAAAGCCAAAAAAAGAAAGCTAAGAAACTTTTCTCAGCTTTCTTTTTACTCATAAGGTAAATGTGTCAAACTCTTTAGACTATTAATGCGAATAATGTCTTCCTTTCGAATTTGAGATGATTCTTTATTAGTTTGATAGGCTTTGAAGGAAGAAAATTTTAAAAAAATAAGAAGAGATATGACAAGAATAATTGTAACAGCAATTGAGCTATTTCTTAAGTGCTTTTCTGTTAAGAGCATTGACACCTCACCTCCGAGTAGCTTTCTAAGCTTATTGTAACAGCTTATGCTACTTTAGAAAAATCTATTCTTTTTATCACTAGCCATAAAATCAAGTAATGATTAAGGTCATTTATCACCCGCTATAGGATTTTTTTATCAAGGCTTTAGATATTCTTATCAGAATTTTGCTGATTTTTTAATCTTTTTAAACTATAATAAGTAACAATTATTACAAGAAGGGATGATGTTTTATGAATTTCCAACAATGTCGTTATGTCGAAGTCGTCGCTCGTGTAGGCTCATTTAGCCAAGCTGCTAAGGAATTATACATGACTCAGCCCAACTTGTCTTGCTCCATCAAAGATTTAGAAAATGAATTAGGTGTTCAACTCTTCACGCGCTCTAATACAGGAGCTCGTTTAACTGAAGACGGTCATGATTTTTTGAAATATGCTAAGCGCATTATCGGCGAATTGGATTTGTTACAGCAACGCTATCATGATGAATTCAAAAAAAGTTTTACAGTTGCCTCACACCACTATGATTTTCTCTCGATTCCTCTTGCCAAAGTGGCGCAAGAATTCAAGCAGGATTATCAGGAATTTCAAACCATTGAAACGACCACTAAAAAAATCTTAGACAGCGTCGCTTCTTTTGAAGCTGACCTTGGGATTATTTACCTAGATGATGAGAATGAACATATTTTAACATCAGCTTTGCAATATCATGATTTGGAATTTACCTCGCTTGGCGAATTTCCAACGCGTGTCTTTTTACGCCGTGACCATCCATTGGCTCACAAATCTGTCATTTCAGAAACAGACTTAAAAGGCTATAATCAAATACGCTTTCGTCAAGAACAGTCTGGACTGAATTTTGATGAAGATGCTCTTGATATTCATGACCAACAACGCATTCTCTACAGCAATGACCGTGGAACTGTCATGAATTTGCTCTGTGCAACAGACGCTTACGCTTCTGGTCTTGGCATTGTTAACAGTTTTGTCAAAGACCAGATTGTTCTCATTCCTTTGCAAAATAGCCCTAAACACACACTAGGCTATGTGACCAATCGTAAGAAAAAACTCTCTGACATCGGAGCAAGTTTCATCAATGAAATCAAACTCAGCTTAGAAGAATTCTCAGACAAGAGTCAACTTTTCTAGTTCAAGTCTTATCTTTTAAGCTTGTAAGCCTTTTATGCTAAAATAAAGAAAAAAGGAGGACGCTTATGGAATTTAAAACCTTAAACAACGGTGTTCAAATCCCAAAACTCGGCTTTGGTGTTTGGCAAATGTTTGACCAAGATGAATGTCAAAAAGCCGTAGAAAACGCTCTTGAAGTAGGCTATCGCCTGATTGATACAGCTGCGCTCTATCGTAATGAAGAGGCAGTTGGCGATGCCATTAAGGCTTCAGGTCTCAAACGAGAAGAGATTTTCATCACAACAAAAGCTTGGATTAACCAGCTTGGTTATGACGAAACAAAGAAAGCTTTTGAAGAAAGTCTTAAAAAACTCGGTACTGATTACCTTGACCTCTATCTCATTCACCAACCATACGGTGATACTTATGGCGCTTGGCGTGCTATGACTGACCTTTATAAAGAAGGTCGCATTCGAGCAATCGGTGTTTCCAATTTCTCAACTGGACGCATCGCTGATTTTGCCTTAAATACTGAAATTGTTCCAGCCCTCAACCAGATTGAACTTCATCCTTACAAACAACAAAACTTACTTCGCAAGGCTAATGCAGAATTTGGTATAGCAACACAAGCTTGGAGTCCATTTAACCAAGGAAAGGATGATATCTTTAAGGATGTTACCTTAAACAGCATTGCTGAAAAATATGGTAAAACCGTTGCTCAAGTCATTCTTCGCTGGCAAATTCAAAATGATATTTTGACCATTCCAAAATCTGTTCACCTAGATCGTATCAGACAAAACTTTAACGTTTTTGATTTTGAACTCAGCCAAAATGACCTTGATACCATCGCAAAACTCGACCGTTTCCCAAACAACTACGGACCAAATGAAAGCATCGAACAAGTCAAACGCCTATCAGGTTATAAAGTATAAAATTAAGGCAGCAAGATTGCTGCCTTTTTTGTTTATCATTATTTACAAACTAACCACAAATGTGATGGTATCGTCTTTATAATTTACAGAGATATTACCCTTGAAAAGTTTGACCATGGTTTGTGCCATTGATAAACCAATGCCATAACCCGAAGTCTTGTTGTTATGCGATTCATCTTCTCGGTAAAAACGCTCAAAGAATTTCGTATAATCAACGTCTTTTCCTTTGGTGTAGGTATTAGAGATTTCAAGTTTGGCTTTTGACAATCTGTTCTTGCTTAGGGTCACCGAAACCTTGCCAGCTGGGTCACAATATTTATTGGCATTATCAACCAAAAGCGTAACAAGTTCAAACAACGATTTTTCTTCAGCCTTAACATGAATATTTGGCTGAATGTCCATGACGAATTCCTTGCCATCCTTGATAACTGGTCCTTTAAAGTCTTCAGCAGCATCTCTAGCAATGTCTGAAAAATTCACATTGGTAAGAACTAACTCAGGTTGTTCTTCCAAGCGTGCCATGGCAACTAAGCTATTAATCAAACCAGTCATTCGTTCCACTTGATCATTAGTGCTTTTAGTCCACTCTGACTCACCATTCATCAACTCAACCAGTTCATTGTTAGCTGAAATGATAGCAAGAGGCGTTTTCAACTCATGCCCTGCATTGGTGATAAAACGACGTTGCCGCTCATAATTGCGAATAAATGGCTTAATCACCTTGCCAGACACAATCGAAATCACCAAGACAAAGAAAATAAAACTAATTCCTGACATCCAAATCGACAAATGCACCAGAGTCATATTATCTCTAAATTGATTAGTCGAATCTAGTACCACGATTAAATCGCTACGACGACTAGTCTCAGACACCATGTAAGAATAAGTGTGGTGGTGATAAGAAAAATCCCCTCTCGTATCCTTAGAATGACTGATTCTTTCCAAAAATTCTTTGACTTCTTGGTCCGTCAAATCAGAAATATTACTAGAATTTAAGGAGATGATATTGCCGTCGTGGTCCATTTTAGCACTAAAATAACGGTATTGAAAAAGAGTGTCTACTGAAACAGTGTCACCTAGCTCACTTGTTGTCTTTGAAATACTAGGAAAACTTCCGCCATTATCAGAAAGGAGAGTCAAAATTTTATTAATCTCATCAACAGTTTGAACATGACGAGCTGAATTCAAAACCCCAACAACAGAAAACAGCACAATTAGAATCGCTAAAGAGGCAATAGCAATAAAACGTAGACGAAGTTTACGAAACATAGCGCCACCTATAATTCTTTCAATTCATAATCACCCATGTCTTCTCCTTCAATCACAAGATTGGCTCCAACAGATTGAAGTTTTTGACGGAGATAAGAGACATAAATAAAGACATAACCCTCATCAATCTCTGGGTCATCCTTATCACTTGCCCAGACGTGATTGAAAAGCTGCTCTGTTGAGAGTTTCTTGCCAGGGTTTAACATGAAAAACTCAAGCATCTTAGCTTCTTTCCCTGCTAGGCGGATGGTATTTTGACTAGCTAGTTCTTGCTCACCAACATTTAGAGTAACGCTTCCTAGTTTTAAAATATTTGACGTAAAATTGGTATCCACTCGGCGTGACATCGAGCGAAGTCGGGCCAACAACTCCTTAAGAGAAAATGGCTTGGTTAGGTAATCATCCGCTCCAGCATCAAGCCCTGTCACACGGTCATCAATTTCAGCCATGGCTGTTAGCATGATGATGTGAGATTGATTACCGGTTTGACGAATTTCTTGCACAGCTTGAATCCCTGTTTTTCTTGGCATCATAATGTCCATGACCATAACATCATAGGCATTTTCTTTAGCTTTATCAACCGCTGCTTGCCCATCAAAAACCGAATCAACCTCATAGCCTTCATGCGTAAGGGCAGTTGTCAACACACGGTTCATCTGAACTTCGTCTTCTGCTATAAGTACTTTCATAATTAGTCGTCTCCTTCAACCTGAGAACTTTCCTGAATCAAATTGCGAATGGTTTGCATGCTCAAATCACAAGAAGCCAATTCATCAGCGCAGCGTTTCAGCTCACGTACGATACGCTTAGGGTCTTTGATGTCGTGCTTGTATTTCATCTGATGTTCCAAACTCGCCCAGGAGTCCATAGCAATGGTGCGAAGCTGAACCTCGATAAAGTATGAGCCCTGCTCATTTCCAAGACAATCTGGATAAGGGGTCTCAACCTCTACAATCATGTGATAAGAACGATAACCATTTGGTTTGGCATTTTTGATGTAGTCTTTTTCAACGACAATCCTGCAATCTTCAAAAGAATGAATCACATCTACCAAACGGTAAATATCATCAACAAAGCCACAAACAATACGTAAACCGATACTGTCACGAATTTGTCGTAGAGCTGACTCCGTTGAGACTTCAAAACCTTTTCGTTGACATTTTTCAACCATGCTTTCTTGTGTCTTAATTCGCGATATAAAATGCTCAAATAACTTATAACCTGTCTCTTTCTTGATCAGGTCATTTTTTTCTTGAATACGCTGGCTAAAGTCTTCTAAAATCAATGGCAGGTAATCAGCGTATTTTCCATATATAGATTCTGTCATAATTTTTCCTAACTATATGTTACTGTCATTATAGCAAATTATCTTAAAATAAGGATAAATCAAACTTCCTATCAAAAAAGAGACCATTAGGTCTCTTTTTTAGGCTACTTCAAATTGTGAATTGTATAGGTCGGCGTAGAAACCACCTTGTGTCATCAAATCATCGTGATTGCCTTGCTCAATGATGTTACCATCTTTCATGACAAGGATTAAATCAGCATTTTTAATTGTTGACAAGCGATGAGCAATAACAAAGGATGTGCGACCTTCCATCAATTTATCCATGGCTTTTTGAATCAACTCTTCTGTACGTGTATCAACTGATGATGTTGCTTCGTCAAGAATAAGAAGCGGAGCATCTTTCAAAAGGGCACGCGCAATGGTCAAGAGTTGTTTTTGACCGATTGAAAGGGTAACAGAATCATCAAGGTATGTGTCATAGCCATCAGGAAGCGTCATGATAAAGTGGTGAACACCAACTGCTTTAGCTGCTGCTACTACTTGTTCATCAGTGATATTTTCTTGGTTATAAATCAAGTTTTCTTTGATTGTTCCTTCAAAGAGCCAAGTATCCTGAAGCACCATTGAGAATTGGTCATGGACTTCTTCTCGTGACATCAAACGTGTGTCAACACCATCGATAGCAATTTGTCCTTTATCAATTTCATAGAATTTCATGAGCAAGTTAACAATAGTTGTCTTACCAGCACCTGTTGGACCAACGATAGCCACTTTTTGACCAGGTTTTGCAACTGCAGAGAAATCATGAATGATTGTTTTATCTTTAGAATAGCCAAAGAAGACATTATCAAATGTAACTTCACCTTTAACATCAGACAATTGACGTTCTTTGTGTGATTCATCTTCCATTTCCTCTTCTTCAAGAAATTCAAAGACTCGGCTCATAGCAGCTGTTGCTGATTGCATTTGTGTGAATGCTTGAGCGATTTGAGAAAGAGGTTGTGAGAAAATGCGCACGTAAGTCATAAAGGCAACCACATCACCCATGGTAATATCGCCATTAATCACTTTAACGGCACCAACCACACAGACCATAACATAACCAAAGTTACCAATGAAAATCATGAGCGGCATCATAATACCTGATAAGAATTGTGATTGCCACATTGATTTGTAAAGATTTGTGTTAAGTGTTTTAAATGCTTGACTAGTTTCTTCAGATGCGTTGTAGCTTGTCACCACATTGTGACCAGAATAAATTTCTTCGACATAACCATTGACTGCTGCCAAGTTATTTTGTTGGCGTTTGAACAAGGGTTGAGATGACCCCATAATCACAACAACTAGCAAGAAGCCGATAAAGACTGACCCAATTGCTGTTAGCGCCATGCTGACATTTGAATGGAACATCATGAAAATCGAACCAAGCAAAAGCACTACTGAAGTGACCAATGTTCCCAAACTTTGGTTAAGAGATTGACCAAGCAAATCCACGTCATTTGTCACACGAGAAAGGGTATCCCCTTGTGAATGACTGTCAAAATAATTTAGCGGCACACGGTCAATTTTAACTTGGATAGCTGCACGCAAACGTTGAGAGAAACGTTGAACGATGGTAGCTACTGTAAAGTTTTGAATATAACCAACAACTGCAGAAATCACATATAAAATGGCAAGGGTTAAAGCAATTTGTCCAACCTTATCTAGGTCAACACCAGGGATAGTCCCCATTTTAGTTGGTGTCAAGCCTTTCATAATGGTATTTGTAATTTCTTTTAATTTATCAGGACCGATAACAGTAACAGTCGCTGAGATTATGGCTCCAATTACCGCAAGGATAAATGGAAATTGGAAACCTTTAATGTATGGCTTCATTCTGTCATAGAAGGATACTTTTTTCTTATTTTCCATTTTCTAATTCCTCCTTAGATAATTGTGAGTAGGCAATTTCACGATAAACTTCATTATTTGCAAGCAATTCTTCGTGAGTACCTTGACCAACTACTTTTCCTTCATCCAAGACTAAGATTTGATCGGCATCCATGATTGTTGAAATACGTTGGGCAACAATCAACTTAGTCATGTCAGCTGTACGTTCTTTCAATTGAGAACGAAGGATTCGGTCAGTCTTATAATCAAGCGCTGAGAATGAATCATCAAAGATGATAATTTCCGGTTTACGGGCAAGTGCACGCGCAATCGCTAAGCGCTGTTTTTGACCACCTGAGAAGTTTTGACCACCTTGAGAGACTTGGGCTTTCAATTGACCTTCTTTACTTTCAACGAAGTCTTTACCTTGTGCCAAATCAAGTGCTTCCCACATCTTGTCATCATCAAGCGGTGAACTATTGCTGTCACCCATGTCCATATTTGAAGCAATGTCTCCACTAAAGAGCACAGCTTTTTGCGGAATGTAACCCACAATCTTGTGAAGGGTATCATGATCGTAATCACGAACGTCAACACCGTCAACTTTGATTGTTCCTTCACTTGCATCATAAAAACGAGGAATCAAGTTTACCAATGTTGATTTACCAGAACCTGTTGATCCAATAAAGGCAACCGTATCACCTGCTTTAGCTTTGAAGGAAACATGTTCCAAAACAGCTTCTGAGTGATCGCTATATCGGAAAGACACATCATCAAATTCAACAGAAGCTTTTTCGACTGGCTGAACGTTACTTTCTTTAGGATAAGTAACAGATGGCTTCGTATCCAAGACTTCATTAATACGACCTGCAGCGACAACTGCACGGGGAAGAATGAAGAAAACGATAATCATCATCATAAAGCCAATAACAACTTGCATGGCATATGATGAATAAACAACCATATCTGAGAAAATATTTACCTTATCTTGCATGGCACCAGCAATCTTAGTTGGGTCTTTTGGAATGGCAATATCCTCAATCAAGAAGGCACCAATCCAATAAATTGCCAAAGTCATCCCACTTGAAATACTTGTCATAACTGGCGACATCAAAGCCATTGAACGGTTAATAAAGAGGTTAAAGTTAGTAACGTTATCATTGGCTTTGGCAAATTTACCATCTTGATAACTTTCGGCATTGTATGCACGAACAACACGGATACCGGTCAATGATTCACGCGTGATACTGTTCAATTTATCAGTCAATTTTTGAATCATGCGTTGTTTTGGCATTACCATCATGAGCAAGAAAATCAACATCAAAATCATGACAGCCACTGCTACAACCAGTACCATCAACCACTCATGATTTTTATCAGCAATCTTCGTGATTGCCCAGATTGCCATAATTGGTCCTTTGGTAATAACTTGAAGTCCCATGGTAAAGACCAACTGAATTTGAGTAATATCATTTGTTGTACGTGTCAAAAGACTTGGAATTGAAAATTTCTTGATTTCCACATCTGAAAAATCCAAAACACTATGGAAAATATCATCACGCAAACGCGTACTGAAACTTGCTGCAATACGTGCGGCTAAGAATCCGACAACTACAGAGGCTGCAAAACTTCCTAAAGAAAGCAAGACCATACGCATACCTGGGGCATCTAGATTCCAAGCAAAAATATCTTTTGCTTTTGTTCCTTGAGTTGAGAGCAAGGATGTGATGTCAGACATGTAATCTGGAATTTTCAAATCCAAGAAAACATTCAAACACACAAATAAGACGGCAATAATCATCATGATGATTTCTTTTGCCGTTAAACGTTTAAAAATTTTTAACATGCGTTACTCCTTGTTTTCTAAGTTTTTCAAAATGCGATCAAAGACACGACCAGAAATTTCTAGTTCTTCACGGCTAATACCATCAAAAATTTGTTTATGAATAGCAGTATGAAAAGCATCGATGTCTTTGGATTTTGCTTTGCCCAGCTCAGTCAAGACGACACGCTTATAACGCTTATCAACCTCTGACGGAACCACCTCAATAAAGCCATTCTTCTCCATTCGCTTAATCAAATTACTGGTCACAGATTTTGAAATCTTAAGCTTACGTTCAATGTCTTTGATGAAAACTTCCTTGTCTTCATTTTCACGTAAATAAAGCACTGCAAAACCCTGCGGACCAGCGAGATTTTCAACACCATGCTGCTCACCGAGCTCATGTACCCGATTCTCCATCAAATTAATAAAGTATCTAAATTGTGAAAACGGATCTTTGTCTCGCATTTTTTCCTCACTTTCTGAAATTTTTTCAAGATTTATTCTTGTAAAATACATTGTAGTTCTTATGAGAACTAATGTCAAGAAAAAAGTTCTCATGGTAATTATTTTTTAACCAATAAAAAAGAAAAGCTGCACTAACAACTTTTCTAGATGATAATACCTTCTAAGTGGTCTAGTTCATGCTGACAGATTTGTGCTGCTAAACCAGTTAATGTTAAGGTTTGTTTATTCCAATTCTTGTCCATAAAAGTAACATCGATTTTTTGGTAACGTCGTGTTGGACGAGACCCTAAAAGTGATAGACAAGACTCTTCAGTGTCAAAAGGAAGAGATTTGTTCGTCAGAACTGGATTAAACATCACCAAATCTGCCAAGCCCATATTGACAATAATCACGCGTTTTTTAACACCAATCATATTCGCTGCCATTCCAATGCAATTAGCACGATTCGCATTTAAGGTATCCTGCAAATCTTGGGCTAGATACAAGTCATCTTTTGTAGCTTCTTGCGATTTTTGCGCCAAGAAAAAGGTATCTTTTACAATTTCTTTAATCATGATTTCTCCAAAAATAATTCCATAATGTCAAAATCGATAGACTTGCCATCAATTTCCATAAAGCCTTCAAAGGTTCCAATCCTACGAAAACCTAAACTTTCATAGAGGTGAATAGCCCCCTTATTATCCGTACGAACCTCAAGTGAGAGAATTTTAAGACCTGATTGTCGACTAAGATTGATTAAGCGTGTTAAGAGTTTACGCCCAATGCCTTTATTCCAATAGGCTTTTTTAACTGCAATTCCAATTTCTGCACGGTGTGACAAACGTTTTTTTCGAAAACTTCTACAATTGCATGTTCCAACAATTTGGCCATTTTCTTCAGCTAATAAAAAATGAGATGTCTTGGCATTTTGAAATTTTGCTAAGATTTTCTCTTCCTCAGCAACAGAAAGTCCCATCCCTTCACTGCCATAAGAAAGATTATCAGTCTCTGAACCAACCTGATTACAAAACTCAAGCAGATTTTTAGCATCATTAACAGTTATTTCCCTCACTTCAATCATAAGAAGACCTCTCTTTCGATAGAAATATTATAGCAAATTTTTCAAGCAACCAAAAGAGCCCACCTAGGTGAGCTCGATTCGATTATTTGATATTAGAGAATTAATTTAAGACAAAATGGCTTGTTGAATCCGTCTGTACGGTTCTAAGGTAATATGTTAAACAATACCTTGTGCTGACATTGCTTCAGCAACTTTAAGGAATCCAGCAATATTGGCACCAACAACAAGGTTACCTTCTGCATCAAATTCTTTGGCTGCAGCTGCTGCATTTTCGTAAATGCCTTTCATGATGTTGTAAAGTTTGGCATCTACTTCTTCGAAAGTCCAAGGTGTACGTTGGCTATTTTGTGCCATTTCAAGGGCTGAAACAGCTACACCACCTGCGTTGGCTGCTTTGGCAGGACCAAATGAAACACCAGCTTTTTGGAAGACTTCGATAGCTTCCAATGTTGAAGGCATGTTTGCACCCTCAGTAACAGCAATGACACCATTGTCAACAAGCATTTTAGCTTGTTCAGCATTGATTTCATTTTGTGTAGCACATGGGAAAGCAAGGTCTGCTTTGATTGACCAGATAGTCCCTTCGTTAGCAGGTGTGAAAGTTGCACTTGGACGAGCTTCAGCGTATTTCACGATACGTGCACGTTCAACTTCCTTCAATTGTTTAAGAAGTGGAACATCGATACCTTCTGGGTCATAAACGTAACCTGATGAGTCTGAAACAGCAACAACTTTAGCACCAAGCGATTGAAGTTTTTCAGTTGCGTAAATAGCAACATTACCTGAACCTGATACAAGAGCAACTTTGCCAGCGAAGTCTTCACCGCGAGCTTTAAGCATTTGTTCAGCAAAGTAAACAGCACCGTAACCAGTTGCTTCTGTACGTGCAAGAGAACCACCGTAAGTAAGTCCTTTACCAGTAAGAACTCCTGTGTATTCATTACGAAGACGTTTGTATTGACCGTAAAGGTAACCAATTTCACGTCCACCAACACCGATATCACCCGCTGGAACGTCAGTGTCAGCACCGATGTGTTTGCTCAACTCAGTCATAAAGCTTTGACAGAAACGCATGATTTCGTTATCTGATTTACCTTTAGGATCAAAGTTAGAACCACCTTTACCACCACCGATTGGTTGACCAGTAAGTGAGTTTTTAAAGATTTGTTCAAATCCAAGGAATTTGATGATTGATTGGTTTACAGATGGGTGGAAACGAAGACCACCTTTGTAAGGACCAATCGCAGATGAGAACTGAACACGGAAACCACGGTTCACTTGAACTTGACCTTTGTCGTCAACCCAAGGAACACGGAATGAAACGATGCGTTCAGGTTCTACCAAACGTTCAAGAAGATTTTCTTCAACGTATTTAGGATATTTATCAAACACTGGAACCAGTGATTCAAATACTTCTTCTACAGCTTGTAGAAATTCGGGCTCATGAGCATTAAGAGCTTTTACCTTTTCAAAGACGCCAGCTACATACTCTTTACCTGTTGTCATATATATGTCCTCCATAAACGAGATTGTAATTTTGTATTACATTAAATATTATAAATTTTCTGAATATTTCTGTCAAGCATTTACTGTAACTTTTTGAAAATTTTTCCATTTTGATGTTATAAAATATTACATCCTATGTCACTTGTTTTTTCTAACTCTCTATTCTATAACTTCTAACAATCTTTTTTTCGTGATTTGTGGTATGATTAAGGTGACAATATAGGAGGTAGCATTATGAAAGGTTTATCACTTTGGTCAGGAATTATTGCCCTACTTATCGGACTTTTTCTCTTTATTCATCCCTTCACAACAACAGCCATGATTGGTTGGATTATCGCCATTATTATTTTCTTGTCTGGATTTACAAGTCTCTTTATGTATTCAAGTAGCGTTAATCGTTCGCTTTGGTACTTGCTGCAAGGTATCTTATCCATTGTTTTTGGGATTATCCTGCTATCTAGCTCAGTTATGTCTCTATCAAGTGCAGTCATGACCATTGCTGCTTATTGGATTTTAATTAGTGGTATTTTACGTTTGATTGGTGGTTTTCAAATGAAAAAAGCTGGCTTCTTTGATGCTAATCGTTTCTTAAGTTCAGCAGTTCTCGCCATTCTTCTTGGATTATTCCTCCTATTTAATCCAACTTTGTCAGCTATCTTTGTCGGTCGTTTGGCTGGTCTTCTTCTAATGGCTGTCGGCGTTTCTGGTATTAGTTTTTCATTTAAATTGTAATCAATAAAACCCTCGGGAAAATCCGAGGGTTATTTTTTTAACGATTATCAATGGTTTCTGGATACAAATCATGATTCATCAAGCGATAATCTGCCATTTTTTCATACTTGGTACCAGGTTTGCCGTAGTTAAAATATGGGTCGATTGACAAGCCACCACGTGGGGTGAATTTTCCCCAGACTTCAAGATAACGTGGTTGAAGTAAATCAATCAAGTCTTTACCAATGGTATTGATACAATTTTCATGGAAATCACCATGATTACGGTAGCTAAATAGATAAAGTTTCAATGATTTTGATTCGACACACAGTTTATCAGGAATATATGAAAGATAAATTGTTGCAAAATCTGGCTGACCTGTAATCGGACATAGTGAGGTAAACTCAGGACAATTAAATTTAATAAAGTAATCATTATCGACATGGCGATTATCAAATGATTCTAGAATACTTGGATCATAGTCATATTTATACTTGGTATTTTGATTGCCCAGCAGGGTCAAATCTTTCATTTCATCTGTTCTTGTCATTTAAATCTCCTTTTTAATTCCATTTTTCTTATCAAATATCAGTGTAATTGTGGCAAAAGCTGTTTGCTTTGCCACTTGAATCGGTTATAGTGCTCTCCCAAAATCGGCGCAAGCAATTCAGCTGCGCTTTATTCATTTAAATCTCCTTTTTTAGACACCACGTTTATTGTCATATAAAAGCGTGTGTAATTGTGGCAATACGCGTACGGATTGCCATTCTGGGTCAGCTGCCACTGTTTCCCAAAGCTGACGCAGACGATTAAGCTGCGCTTCTACAATATTTCCAGAAGCATGTGGTTCAGGATTTCCAGCTGATAAATACAAAACATCTGGCTGATAACGTTTTTGAATCATTTTAGCAAATGCTAAATCCTCATCATTAAAAACAGGAATTTTAAAAGTGACTTGATTTTTATCCAACTGAGACACAATAAAATCAAGCGTTTCAAAATTCACAGTCATCTGACTTGATGGTGGTTTTGGACTAAGAGTGACTTGGTCGATGTCTTTTAGCCAAGTCTGCCAACGTGAACCTTGTGTTTCAATCCCCAGTGTCACACCACGCGCTTTTAACTTAGCAACCAATTCCCCCATATTAGCTCCTAAAAGACAGGGATTACCACCTGACAAAGTTACATAGTCATAAGCTCCCAACTTATCTAGCTCTGCAATAATTTCATCAGCGGTCATACGTTTTGGCTTTTCTGAACCATCCCAAGTAAAGGCTGAGTCACACCAAGCACAGTGATAATCACAACCAGCCGTTCTGACAAACATGGTCTTTTGACCAATGGCACGTCCTTCTCCTTGAAAAGTTGGTCCGAAAATTTCTAGCACAGGAATCATTAGTGGGCGTTTAGTCATCTAAAAGCCACTCCCTTCTGAACTCAGCATATGAACTTGGTGTCTCATACAAACGGACATATTCTACTCTAATTTCACGTTCCTTTGGCAAATGCTTCGCTACCTGCTCAAAAATCCAATAAACCATATTTTCAGCAGTCGTATTCATGTAGGGTAGACTTTCATTTAAATAGCGATGATCCAAATATGGTTCCAAGTGGTCTTTATAAATTTGCTTGATATCTCCAAAATCAACTGCCATTGCGCGATTATCCAGCATTCCAGAAACAGCAAGTTGCAAGTGATAAGTATGCCCATGAAGTGCCTTACACTTTCCATCATAATCATATAAATGATGCGCTGCATCAAATGTAAATTCTTTTGAAACCATGACACGGTGCGGACAATACACAAGTGACTCACCAGTCGGTTTTTTAATTTCTTTTGGAATTTCAAACATCAGTCTTGACCTCTTCTAGCTAAATACTTTTCAAGACCAGCTTGACGAAGTTTACATGAAGGGCATTCACCACAACCACTTCCCTTGATACCATTGTAACAAGTCAAAGTGTTTTCTCGGACATAATCAAATTTTCCAAGTTTATCTGCCAACTCCCATGTTTCTGACTTATCAAGCCACATTAAAGGGGTTTGAATGACAAAATTGTAATCCATTGCCAAATTCAAAGTCACATTTAGTGATTTGACAAAGGCATCACGACAGTCAGGATAACCTGAAAAGTCAGTTTCACAAACACCCGTAATAATATCTGTAATACCAAGACGTTTTGCAAGCACAGCCGCAAACGATAAGAAGAGATGATTACGACCATCAACAAATGTATTTGGCACATCATCATCAGGATTTTCAATCTCAATATCACGAGTCAATGCATTTTCAGTTAATTGCCCGAGCAATGACATATCAAGCAAATGATTTTTAACACCTTGCTCAGCTGCAATTTGTTTAGCAACTTCGATTTCAAGGCTATGGCGTTGACCATAATTAAAAGTCACAGTTTCAACATGTTCATAGTGCTTTAAAGCCCAAAATAGGCAAGTAGTTGAATCTTGTCCGCCACTAAAGACGACAAGAGCAGATTGACGTTTCATTCAATATCTCTTTTCTAAGATATCTGGGCAAAGAAAAAGCCCCTATGGGAATCCACAGGGGCGCTAATATCAGTCATTAGGCTGGTTTTTTTTAGCGATGGCTTTTCCCAAACATCGATAATGTTACCTTTTAATCATACCATTTTTAAAACTGATATTCAATTTTTAACTGTTTTTAGCAAACTGGCTATTGTAAAGGTCATAATAGAATCCCTTAGCAGCAAGTAAACTTTCATGATTTCCTTGTTCGACAATTTGACCATTGTTCAAAACAAGAATTTTGTCAGCATCTTGAATAGTAGACAAACGGTGAGCAATGACAAAGCTTGTTCTGCCATGCATCAATTTTTCCATAGCTTTTTGGATAAGCAATTCCAATCGTGTATCAACTGAAGATGTCGCTTCATCCAAAATCAGAATTTTTGGATCAGCTAAAAGAGCACGCGCAATTGTTAATAATTGTTTTTGACCAAGAGAAACATTGCTTGATTCTTGGTTCATTTCCATGTTGTAACCACCAGGAAGGGTGCGAATAAAGTGGTCAACATTTGCGGCTTTAGCAGCTTCAACAATTTCTTCATCAGTCGCATCAAGATTACCAAAACGAAGATTTTCTTTAATCGTTGCTTCATAAAGCCAAGCATCTTGCAAGACCATGCCAAACTGCTTACGGTATTCCTGACGTGATAGATTTCGAATGTCATGACCATCAATTTTAATTGAACCACCAGTGACATCGTAAAATCTCATCAACAAATTAATTAAGGTTGTCTTACCAGCACCCGTTGGACCAACAATTGCAACCATTTCTCCTGGTTTGACGTCAAGATTAAAGTTACGGATGAGTGGTTTGTCAGGTGTGTATTGGAAAGAAACATCCTCAAAAGTGACTTGGCCAGACAAATCATGTGTCAATTGCTCTTTGACTTCAGCTGCTTCTTCTGGCTCATCAAGAACTTCAAAGATACGTTCTAGTGATGATTTTGCACTTTGTAAAATACTTGCCAGTTGCGTAATCGTTTGAACTGGCTGGCTAATTTGCCAAACGTATTGAACAAAAGCCTGCATGTTACCAATTGTCAAAGCACCTGCTAACACTTGAAGCGCACTGAGCATGGCAATGAGTAAGTAAGCCATATCTGAAATTGCACTTAAAACAGGCATCATAATACCAGAAATGAAACTTGCTTTAAAACCTACTTCTTGCAGATTTTCTGTAATGTCTCGAAATTCTTCACTTGAAATTTCTTCACGACCATATAACTTAATAACGTTGAAGCCAGAAAGATTTTCCTGAACAAAACCATTCATATCTCCAAGAGCGTCAGCTTGTTCCTTAAAGTAAGGTTGCGATTTGCCCAAGATAAATTTGGCACTGAAGTAAGTGATTGGAATAATCGCAATCACGACCAAAGCAAGTCGCCAATTAAGATAAAGCACCATGCAAATAACCAAAGTAATGGTTGTGAAAGCTTCAATGATTCGAAGGAAACTTTGTTGAAGAGCATTTGATACTGTTTCCACATCTGACGTAAAACGTCCCAATACGTTACCAAATTGCTGACTATCAAAGTAAGAAACTGGAATCTTATTAATTTTTTCGCTTAAATCACGACGCAAATCATGAATGGTCTTTTGCACCGCTTTGGTAATGAAAAAGTTTGAACCGTAGCTACTTAGCTCATAACCCATTCCGCGAACAAAGTAAAGCACCAAAATAATGGCAATATAAGAAATATTAATGTGTGCCCCAGCCACACCATGAGCCATATCCAAAAGATTCGACGTCAATTCAGTGATAGCAAGACCAAGCACAAATGGTTCAAGTACACTCATGACACTGCTAAAGATTTTTAGAAAAATAGCTAAGAAAAGCGCACCTTTATATTGTCGGAGATAATCCCATAAACGTAGAAAAACATTTCGTTTTGACATTCTTATTCTCCTTTCATTTCTTCTGCTTTATTCAATTGTGAGTTGGCAATTTCACGATAGATGTCATTTGTTTGCATCAATTCATCATGTGTGCCACGTCCAACAATTTCACCTTTATCAAGCACAATGATTTGATCGGCATCCATGATTGTTCCCACACGTTGCGCCACAATCAAAACGGTTGCTTCTTGCGTCACTTCTTTCAATCGAGCACGCAGTTGAGCATCTGTCTTATAATCAAGTGCTGAGAAAGAATCATCAAAAATGTAGATATCAGGTTTCTTAACCACCGCACGCGCAATTGAGAGACGTTGTTTTTGACCACCTGACAAATTGCTTCCGCCTTCTGCTAGATGTGTTTGATAACGGTCATCACGACTTTCGATAAATTCTTTAGCCTGAGCAATATCTGCTGCTTCTTGCAATTCTTCACTTGTCGCATCAGACTTACCATACTTCAAGTTTTCTTCGATGGTTCCGGTAAATAGCAAAGCTTTTTGCGGAATGAAGCCAATCTTTTGACGAAGAGCTTTCAGTTGATAATCTCGAACATCAACACCATCAACCAAAATCTTACCAAGCGTCACGTCATAAAAACGTGGAATTAAGTTTACGAGTGATGACTTACCAGAACCCGTAGAGCCGATAAAGGCAATGGTTTCACCAGGTTTTGCTTTGAAGGAAATGTCTTTTAAGACAGGGCTTTCCGTCTCACCTGGATAAGCAAAGGTTACCTTGTCAAATTCCAAATAACCTTTTGTCGCTGTCTCAGTCACACCGTCATCATTAGGGTCAATGGAAATTGGCATCGCCATAACTTCCGAAATACGTTCACTTGAAACCACCATACGAGGATACATGGTAAAGAAATTGGCAAACAAAAGAAATGAGAATAAAGCATGGAAACTATATTCAATAAAGGCTACCAAATTACCGATTTGTAACTCACCATGTGCAAGTGGATTAAGGGCGAACCAGACAATAGCCACAATCATTGAGATAATGATTAGAACAAAGAGTGGTTCAGTCAAACCAGTTAAAATAAACAAGCGGCTTGATAAGTCTTTATATTCATCATTTTTACTACCAAAACGTTTTTCTTGAAAATCTTCTCTCGCAAAGGCACGAATGACACGTAGACCAGTTAAATTTTCACGAACATATTGGTTGATTTTATCAAGAGTTGATTGTTGCTTTTCTGATAAAGGACGCGTACGAGTTGCCACATAGTAAACAACCAGAACCAAAAATGGAATAGCAACTGCTACAATCCAAGCAAGTGATGGACTTGTTACTAAAATCATTACCACACTAGAAATCATCATCAAAGGTGTAATGACTCCCATACGTAACGTCTGCTCAGCAAACTGCATCAAGATAAAAGCATCACTGGTCATCCGTGTTACCAAGGAAGACACACCGATTTGTTCATATTCTTGATGTGAATATTGCTGTAACTTATCATACATGTCATTACGCATATCCTTAATCATGTTTGTGGTAATTTTTCCTGCTGCATAAGCAAGAATCACACGTCCAATCATCCCCAAGATGATGACAACCAGCATAACCAGTGCCCAGAAATAAACCTTATCCTTATTTCCAACTGTAACCCCTTGGTCAATCATTCGAGCAAGAGCTGTTGGTAAGCCTAAGTTAACCACTACAAAGGTAAGCGCCCCAATAACATCGAGCACTAGCCATTTGGGGTATCTTTTCAAATAAGTCCAAATGAGTTTCATGGTCTTTCCTTTCTAATGTTTATATGAAAGAAGTGACCTTGCTTATTCTGCTAAGTCACTTAGGTATTCATATCTTTCGTATTTTTCAAGTAAGTTTTCATTGGCTTCATCCAATGAACGTTGAAGTTCAGCTAGTTTGCCATAATCACTAGCATTTTCTTGCATTTGAGCTTCAATAGCTTCGATGTCTTCTTCAAGTTTGGCAATTTCATCTTCGATGACTTCCCATTCTTGTTTTTCAAAGTAAGACATGCGTTTTTTCTTAGTTTTTTCTTTTTCAGTCTTTTGTTGCGCTTCTTTTTTAACTTGAACAGCAGCATTTTCTTCAAATGCTTTTTCATCAAGATAATCTGTATAGTTACCGAAGAATTCTCTCACATGACCATTTTCAAATGCCAAAATTTTATTGGCTACTTTATCAAGGAAATAACGGTCGTGACTAACAGTGATAACAGGTCCTCGGAAGGTTTGTAAGAAGCTTTCAAGAACTGTTAATGTTGCGATATCAAGGTCATTGGTTGGTTCGTCAAGAAGCAGAACATTTGGTTTTTCAATCAAAATCTTCAAAAGGTAAAGACGTTTTTTCTCACCACCAGATAATTTTGAAATCAATGTGCCATGAGTCGAACGTGGGAAAAGGAATTGTTCTAACAAATCCGTCACACTTGTTGTTCCGACACTTGTCTTAACTTCATCTGCTACTTCTTGCAAATAATTGATGACACGTTTGTCTTCGTCCATGTCTTTTGGCAACTGTGAAAAATAACCAATGCGAACTGTTTCACCAATCTCAAGTTTTCCGCTTGTTGGTTTCAAATCACCATTAATTAAGTTTAGAAGAGTTGATTTTCCGACACCATTGTCACCAACGATACCAATGCGGTCTTTATTTTGCACCAAAAGGTTAAAGTCAGTCAAAATTTGTTTATCCGGAAAAGCAAAAGACACATTTTCAAAATTGATTACTTTTTTCCCGATACGACTTGTTTCAAAATTAATTTCCAGCTCTGTTGATTGAGTCGTTCCAGACAAATCAGCTTTCAAATCATTGAAACGATTGATACGCGCTTGTTGTTTTGTCGCACGCGCTTGTGGTTGCGTACGCATCCAAGCCAACTCTTGCTTATAAAGTTGTTTCTTTTTATGAAGCGTAGCCGCATCACGCTCATCTTGCTCTGCACGCAAACGCACATAATCCTGATAATTTCCTTGGTATTCTGTCAATTGACTATTAGACAACTCAAAGATACGGGTTGCGACATTATCTAAGAAATAACGGTCGTGGGTGATGAAAAGAACTGTCTTTTTAGAAGTTTTCAAGTAATTCGTCAACCAAGCGATGGTATCAATGTCCAAATGGTTAGTCGGTTCGTCCAACAGAAGCAAATCAGCATCATTCAACAAAACTTGCGCTAACTGAACACGACGACGAAGCCCACCAGACAAGTCACCAACTTTTTGTGACAAATCTTCTAGACCTAATTTTGTTAAAACTGTCTTCACTTCGCTCTCGATAGCCCAAGCGTCAAGCGAATCCATTTCTGCCATGACTTTTTCAAGCTTATCTTGATTGGCTTCATCATAATTAGCCATCAAAGTTTCATAAGTCTTAATCAAAGTCATTTCACGCAAATCCGATGACAAAACTGTATCCAAAATCGTTTTGTTATCATCAAACTCAGGTTCTTGCGTCAAATAGGCAATTTTATATCCATTCTTAGCTGAAAATGGCGACACATCACCATCAAAACCAAGACGTCCCGAAATAACATCTAAAAGGGTTGTCTTACCAGTTCCGTTAACCCCGATAATCCCAATGCGGTCAAAATCATGAATAATAAAGGAAATATCACGAAATACTGTCTTGTCACCAACGGATTTCGTTAAGTGTTCTACGATAAAATCGCTCATTTACTTTCCTTTCTAATAAATTCAAAAATAGCTTCTTTATCATTGGCAAGCTTACCAAGTACAATATGTTGTTCGATTGCTTTTAGAATTTGACCAAGCTCAGGTCCTGGTTTGAATTGCATTTCTTTAATCAGCATACCACCGTTGACCACAATCTCATGTTTGTCATGAATGGTTAATTCCTTATCCAAGCGCTCAATCGTCGCAAAATCAACTGGTAGACCAAAACCTAAACGAAGGTCTTCTGCTTGTTCGATAAGATTACGACCATAGCAATACATTTCCATCTTATCGAGCTCATTTGTCAAACGGAAACGATAGATTGACACAATCTTTTCAACATCTTTTTGGAATTGACTTGATGTTTTCCAAGCTCGCAAAAAGGCACGAACATCTTTGACATCCAATGCTAATAGCAAAGCTGCCCAAGCTTGTTCTGATGTTTTAAAGTGATAATCGTCTGCCAAATCATCCAAGAATTGTTGCAAATGATCATGAGCATTCTCAAGATGAGGAAGGTATTTTTGAGCTTCACTTGCAATCATGGCTTTAATCCCTTTACGCCAGAAAGGTGCCATCAATAATTTGTCAAATTCAATAAAAGAGCGCTCTACTGAAATTTTTTCAAGTAAGGGCGCATGTGCTGCCATGGCAGCAAAAGTCTCAGGTTCAATATCAAAATCAAGACTAGCTGAAAAACGGAAACCACGCATGATGCGAAGGGCATCCTCATTAAAACGCTCAGCTGGATTTCCAACCGCACGTAACAATTTGGCTTTCAGGTCAGCTAAGCCATTAAATTTATCAATAATCAAACCTGTTTCATCAAGTGCAAAAGCATTTACCGTAAAGTCACGACGTTTTAAATCCTCTTCAAGTGAGCGAACAAAAGATACGCTACTTGGTCTACGATAATCTACATAAACATCTTCCGTACGGAAAGTAGTGATTTCATACTCGCCACCTTCTTCAAGAACAAGCACAGTCCCATGCTCAATCCCAATATCAACGGTACGGTGAAAAATACTTTTTGTTTCTTCTGGGTAAGAACTTGTTGCAATATCTACATCGTGAATTGGGCGATTTAGTAAGACATCTCGAACGCTACCTCCGACGAAGTATGCCTCATAGCCTGCTTCACGAATTTTTTTTAAAATTGGTAAAGCCTCCTGAAATTCAGAAGGCAGATTGTTTAATTTCATAGTAATTTTTCCAAACCATAAACAAGTTTATCTTGTTTCACAACTGCTTTAATTCCAATATTAACGCCACTCATAAATGAAATACGATCATATGAATCATGACGAAGTGTCAAACCTTCACCTTGTGCCCCAAAAATAACTTCTTGGTGAGCAACCAAACCAGGTAAACGAACACTGTGAATACGCATACCATCAAAATCCGCACCACGCGCACCTTTTAGTGTTTCAACTTCATCAGCTGCACCTTGTTTTTTAGGCTGACGCACTTCACGGATCAATTCAGCAGTCTTAACAGCTGTTCCTGAAGGAGCATCTTTCTTCTTGTCATGATGTAGTTCAATAATCTCAACATCTGGGAAGTATTTAGCAGCTTTAGCGGCAAATTCCATGAGTAAAATAGCACCGATAGCAAAGTTTGGAGCGATTAGCCCACCTGTTTTCTTTTCTTCAGAAAGAGCTATAAGCTCTGCAATTTCTTCTTCAGAAAATCCAGTTGTTCCAACAACAGGAGCAAAACCATTCTCCAAGGCAAAACGAGTATTTTCATAAGCGACAGATGGCATCGTAAAATCAACCCACACGTCAGCATCAAATCCAACTAGTTGTGATTTGTCAGTAAAAACTGGAACACCGTCAACTTCTGTCTCAGTCGCAAATGGATCAAGCAATCCTGCTAAGGTCAAGTCTTTGTCTTCCTTAACCATATTAACGGCTGCTGAGCCCATTCTCCCTTTAAAACCTGCTACGATAACTTTAATACTCATGTTTTTTTCCTCTCTAACACTTAGACAATTGGTGTGAAACCAAATGCAACTGCGCCTTCCCCTAAATGAGTAGCAATTACGCCATCAAATGATACAATTTCAAGATTATCAGTCTGACCTTTATCTGCCAAAGCTTGATAGAAGTGTTGTGCTTTTTCTTCGGCACGAGAATGGATAATAAAGACTTCGTAATCTCCATTAACTGTCACTTCTGAAAGAACATCAACGAGACGTTTAATAGCTTTTTTCTCTGTTCGAACTTTTTCATAAACCTCAATGACACCTTCGTCGTTAAAGTAAAGAATTGGTTTGATGCTAAGCAAGTTACCAATCAAAGCTGAACCATTTGACAAACGGCCACCTTTTACCAAGTGATTCAAATCATCCACCATGATAAAGGCACTTGTTCCATCGATTTGTTTTTGCAATTTTGCTAAAATCTCGTCGAATGAAACACCTGCTTCAGCCCAGTTCAAAGTATTGCGAACCATGCTACCTAGTGGTGCTGAAGTGATTTTGCTATCTGGAAATGCAATCGTCAATTCAGGGTAGTCTTCAATCAAGAATTGAATATTTTGCCAGAATCCTGAAATACCAGATGACAAGAACAAACCAACAACATGTGTATAGCCTTCAGAAGAAACTTTTGTTAAGATTTCATCTAATTTTGCTAAACTTGGTTGACTTGTTTTTGGAAGAACTGGTGATGCTGCCATTTTCTTGTAAAAATCATCTAAGCTTAGATTTTTACCTTCTACATAAGAAACACCATCAATCATAATAGGGATATCAAGGACAAAAAGATTCTCTTTAGCCTTGATGTCATCTGACAAAACTGCGGTTGTATCTGTTATAACTGCTAATTTCATTAATTTCTAAACTCCAATTTAACCCCTGGACGATCGAGGGCAATTTCGGTTACTTCGTATGTTAGGCGTTGCACGATATCTAGTAAAGGCGCTGCCAAATATTCAACTTCGTCCTTAGTGAATTCGCTCGGTTCGTTAACAATACGATTTTGAATGTGAACCATTTGTGAGACAACACCGCTAATAACAAACTCTTGTTTCACGACCATAAACTGCAAAACAGAAACAATTGTTGTTTGATTGTTGTCTGTGTCTTTTTTCACTAATTGAAATGTTACTTCAAAATTAGTCTTCGGTGTACCATTTTCTTTTTCCCATTCAAGATTTCTTGCATCATAATGGTATTGGTTGACAAATTCTTTTTCACGTACTAATTCCATACTTATCTCCTCTTTGTATATCACTTTTCATTATAGCATATTTCAACTCTATTTTGCACGCTTTTCTTTGAACTTTAAAGCAATACTGACAATTCTTTTTTTAACTCAAAAAAGTATGCTTACCAACTATCATAGATAGTTAAATCGTATTCTGAAATGAGTTGATTTAATTTGCTACCATAAGACGTATCAGTGGCATAAGTTCCCGTTAGTGCTGCTGTCGCATCTTGATAAGAAGCAGTTCTTGATTTATGCACACCAACATACAAATCTTTTTGAAGAAACTGAGCATAATCCTGCAGAGATTCCTCCAGACTACCATAAGAACGAAATTGAGCATCAATGGTGTAAGAATTCCCATTGCCATCATCCTCCCAAGTCGGCATAGTCACCGATTGCCCCTTATAATCCCCTTTGATGCCAAAGAAGTTATAATTGGGTGCTTGACTCAGCTTTGACTGACCACTGTTCGATTCTAAAATGGCTTGCGCAATCATGACCGAAGCGTAAAGGTCATTTTGCGCAGCGATTTGACGAGCTGATTCACCAATAGTTTGAACGAAAGATATGGTCGTCGTGTCTTGAGATGATTGACTAGTGTCTGCGGAGGTTGGATTTGCTGCTTCCTGCGAATGATAAGCAAAGAAAATCAAGGTCGAACAAGCCAAAAAGGCTAGAAAAGTCATGCCATATAAGACAGAACGAGGGACATTTTTTCGACGTCGTCTTCCACTAACCCTTCTTCTTTTCTTCCTTTTTCTTACCTTTGCCAAATACAATACATTCCTTTCAAAAAGTCACCTCTCAGTATAACAAATTTTCACCAAAAAAGAGACTCTTAGCCATCAAAGATTCCATTTCATAAAAAAACCTGAGACAAATATGCCCCAGGCTAATGTTATTAATCTAAAACCTTAATAATATTTTTGACGATATTGTCAACAGTGATACCATTTTCAGCTAAAAGTTCTTGAGCATTGTAGCGATCGTGGAAAGCTTTTTCAACACCATAATTTTGAACTTTAAGGTCAGCATCACCAAGATAGCTTGCAACCATTTGACCGTAACCACCTTCAAGGACACCATCTTCCAAAGTTACAACAACTTGGTGGTCAGATTCCAAACTATCAAGTAATTCTTCGTCCAATCCTGTGATGAATTTTGGATTAACAAGGGTTACTGTGATTCCGTGTTTGTCGGCCAATTCTTTAGCCACTTCTTCAGCTAAACCATAGAAATTGCCAAGACCAAAGATAGCAACCTTGCTACCTTTTTGAGTGACTAGGTTCTTGTTAAGAATTGAATAATCTGTCGTATCAGCTACTCCAGTCTCACGAAGTGGACCAACTGGAATACGAATAGCAACTGGATGTTCTTCTTGTTCAACAGCCCAGTCGAGCATAGCCAGATGTTCTTCTTTACTTGTTGGCGCCAAGTAAACCACATTTGGAATGTGAGCCAAAAATGGAATATCGAAGAAACCAAGGTGACTTTCATCATTCATGGCACTAACTGACGCTGAGTAAACCAAGGTTGTCACTGGAAGGTTATTAAGCGCAATGTCATGTGACCATTGGTCATAAGTACGTTGCATAAATGGTGCTGCTACGTACCAGATTGGTTTTGTACCATTTTTAGCAAGACCAGCTGCCATAGTCGCTGCTTCTTCTTCAGCGATCCCTACATCAACAAATTGTTTACCAGCCTTTTGACGTTGCTCTTGATTCAACATAAACATCGGAGTTCCCGCGTTAACGGCAACCACCGTTGGGTCTTTTTCAATTTTGTCTAAAACAAATTCTGTCGTAATGCTGTTGTAAGTTTCACCTGAAGTTGTGTGACGAAGGTATTCTCCAGTTTCTGGATTGTAAGGTCCTCCAGCATGGAAGGCTTCGCGATTTTCTTCCATAAATGACACGCCGTGACCTTTTTGTGTATGAATATGTAACAAAACTGGGTGATTAGTATCTTTGATCTCTTCAAACAAAGTAATCAAAGCATCGAGGTCATTACCCGCATCAAGGTAGTGATAATCAAATCCAAGAGCTTCGAAAAGATTATTTTCAGCCTGACCATTACTTTCACGCAAGTCACGAAGGGCTGTGTAAATACCACCAGTTGGGTTAACAGCAATTGATTGGTCGTTATCGTTAACAATGACAATTGTATTTGTGCCTTCTGTTGCGATTTGGTTCAAACCTTCGTACGCCATACCACCTGAGAGTGAACCATCCCCAATGACTGCAACCACGTTGTATGATTCACCTTTTAAATCACGCGCTTTTGCCACACCTGAAGCCAGTGACAAAGAGGTTGAAGTATGCCCAATGGTAAACAAATCATGTTCACTTTCTTTGGGATTTGTGTAACCAGATACATCATCGTAATGTGCTGGGTCAAGAAAAGCTTTGGCACGACCAGTTAACATTTTATGAACGTATGATTGGTGTGATACGTCAAAAATGAATTTATCTACTGGTGAATTAAAGACATAGTGCATAGCAACTGTCATTTCAACCATGCCAAAGTTCGGTCCGTTGTGTCCGCCATGCTGACTTGTTTTTTCAAGCAAAGCTTGACGAGCTTCATCAACCACACGTTGCAAGTCCTCACGAGACAATTGTTTTAAATCTTGTGGCGATGCAATTGTTTCAAGTACCATATATTTCTCCTTTTTATTTGACAATCATTTTTAAAAGCTTCTCAGCTTTTTCAAGTATCCCTATCATACACCTTGGAGTTAACTCCAAGTCAAGCAAAAAAATGATTTTTTAGGAGAAAAAAAGAGAGATAATCTCTATCTCTCTTGATTAAGGTATTATTTGGTGACTTTGTTCAACTTTCTGATGGATATATTCAACCAATTCAACAGTTAAATCATAGCGCATAAATGGTGTAATGAGGTAAATGCCGTTAAAGAATTTTAAAGCATGATCAATTAATTGTTTACTTTCTTCTAAAGCCAATTGTTGGCATTTTTCCTTGTCATCTTTGACAGCTTCTAGTTTTGCTAGAAAGTTATCTGATAGCTGAATGCCGGGTACTTCATTGTGAAGGAAAATAGCATTGTTATAGCTAGTAATTGGCATAATACCAACAAAAAATGGCGTTTCATAATCTCGTGTTAGCTTTGCTAAATTTTCAATAATCTCACTATTAAAAATGGGCTGTGTAATAAAACAATCTGCTCCAGCAGCAATCTTTCTTTCAATCAATCGACCGCAACGTGATAAATTTTTCACATTAGGATTGAAAGCCGCTGCTGCTGTAAAAGTTGTTTCTTTTTTAATGCTTGCGCCACTGTAACCTATTCCCTTGTTAAGTTGCTTAATCAGCTCCAATAACTTGAAGCTCGTGGCATCGTATACGCTGGTTGCTCCCGGAAAATCTCCTATCTTAGATGGGTCCCCTGTAATCGCTAATACCTGATGAAAGCCCAAGACATCCATCCCCAAAAGACGTGATTGAAGCCCAATCATATTGTGGTCGCGACAAGATAAGTGTAGTAAAAACGGTGTTGAAATCTCATTTTTCAAAAGCGATGCAATACTAACATTACAAATTCGAGTTTTTGCTAACGAATTATCTGCCAGCGTAATTGCAGATACCCCAGCCTCGTCCAAAGCTTTTACCCCTTTAGTAAACTTTCTAATATCAAGTGTTTTTGGAGGATCCAGCTCTGCTATAATAGTTACTTTTCTTTTGACTTTGTCGACGATAGTCTCTGACTGCTTAACTGCTTTAATCAGCTCTGCTTCTTCAACCATCGGTGTAACAAATTTGCGTGAGACTGGTTTCAAGCCTTTTATTGCACGCTTAACTGCTCTGATATGGTCAGGCGTTGTGCCACAACACCCACCAATCAGACGTGCTCCTTCAGCCACAAGCAGCTCTGCGCTTTTCCCAAAATAATCGGCATTTTGACTAAAACCATATTGCCCACTACCATTATCATCAACAAATGATAACAAACTAGCATTAGGATAAACAGATAAGTAAGACTGAGCAAATAATGGAACTTGTTTTAACGATTGAATCATGTGATAAGGTCCCAAATGACAATTGAGTCCTACTACATCTGCCCCGAGCATCACTAGTTTTCCAAAGATTTCAACCAATGGACGACCATTTTCGGTTATTCCCGCTTCATGAATGGAAATATTGGTAATAATCGGCAAGTCTGTTAAAGGTCTGACTGCCTTTAAAACTTCGATGATTTCTTCTTCATCGTAGTAAGTTTCAAATAAAAGACCATCAATTTCCTTTGTTTCAAGCAAATAACCAACTTGTTCTAAAGTTTCCTTGATAATCTCATCAAGCGATAATTCGCATTGTTTGAGACCACGAAGAGCACCGACTGTTCCCAAAACAAAGGTATCCTCGCCTGCTGCGTGTCTTGCAATTTTGACGCCTGCTTGATTAATTTCTTTAATCTTGTCACCATAGCCGTAACCTTCTAGTCGATGTCTTTTGGCCGCATAGGTGTTTGTCTGAATGACATCAGCACCAGCGTCAATATAAGCTTTATGAATCGCTAAAACTTTTTCTGGATGCGTCAAATTATAAGCTTCGTAACAATTATCAAGACCATTAGCATAAAGAAGAGTTCCCATAGCACCGTCAGCGACTAAAATATCTGTTTTTAAACGTTCTAATAATCGTGACATAGCTCAACCTTCCTTATTTTCCGTATTTTGCACGAACTTCCTTAGTAGCCTCCACTAGCACTTTTAAAGCTGCAATTGTTTCTGGTTCACGACGTGTTTTAAGACCACAGTCAGGGTTAACCCAGAATTGTTCCAATGATAATTGACGAAGTGGACGTTCAATATTTGCAATAACTTCCTCTTTACTTGGCACACGTGGTGAGTGAATATCGTAAACCCCCAGACCAATTCCAAGTGGGTAAACTGCTGTTTCAAATGATTCAATGACATCACCGTGGCTACGACTTGTCTCAATAGAAATCACATCAGCATTCAAGTCACGAATAGAATCGATGATTTCATTGAACTTAGAGTAACACATGTGAGTGTGAATTTGAGTATCATCTTTAACAGACGATGTTGCGATGCGGAAAGCATGCACAGCGTCATCGAGATAAGCTTTTTGTTTAGCTTTACGAAGTGGCAAACCTTCACGAAGCGCAGCTTCATCCACTTGGATAATGGCAATACCTGCATCTTCAAGCAACTTGATTTCGTCTTTGATAGCAAGACCGATTTGATTGAAAAGGTCTGCGCGTGAAATATCAGAACGTTCAAATGACCAGTTAGTAATTGTAATTGGTCCTGTTAGCATTCCTTTAACCGGACGGTCTGTTAGGCTTTGAGCATAAACCACTTCTTTCACTGACAATGGTTGAATGTGTTTAACATCACCGTAAATAATTGGTGGTTTAACTGCACGTGATCCGTATGATTGCACCCAACCAAGTTTTGTTGTAGTAAATCCAGCTAGCTTTTGACCGAAGAACTCAACCATATCCACACGTTCAAACTCACCGTGTACCAAGACATCAAGATCAAGGTCTTCTTGAATTTTAATCCAACGTGCGATTTCCGATTTGATAAATTCTTCATATTCCGCATCTGAGATGTCACCACGTTTCCAAGCCAAACGAGTGCGACGAATTTCTGGTGATTGAGGGAATGATCCAATCGTTGTTGTTGGAAGAGTTGGCAAACCAAGTTTTTCTTGTTGGACTTTGCGACGAATCTTATAGTCAACGCGTTCTGTTGGTACGTTGTCCAACCTTTCAAGCGTAACATTACGGAAGTCTGCTGCTTGCAAGGCATCAAAATCAGCCACATGCTGTTTATAAGCTTCAGTTTCTTGACCATCTAGGTATTGGCTCAAAAGTTCAAGTTCTTGTAGTTTTTCATCAGCAAATGCAAGACCATTTTTCAAAACTGGATCTAGGGCAGTTTCATTTTTAGTTGTTACCGGTACATGAAGAAGTGAACAAGATGGTTGAATCACAAGATTACCAACTTTTTCTTGGATTTTTTTAAGCAAGGCAGATGTTTTTACAAAATCAGTTGCCCAAATATTACGTCCATCAACAACCCCGGCAAATACTTCTTTTCCTTCAAAATATCCAGCTTCAATAGCTTCAAGGTTTTCTTCAAGACCATGAACAAAATCAAGACCAAAAGCAGCAACAGGAAGTTCTGACAACTCTTTAGCATCAATCAAGGCTTCAAAATATGTTTGGAAAATAATTTTAGCTTGAGGAACTTCTTTAGCAAAATAAGCATAGACGCATTTAGCAGCTTCAAGAAGATCTGCACCTTCATCCGTTACAAAAATTGGTTCATCGACCTGGATGTATGTAGCGCCTGCTTCTACCAACTCTGTGAAAACTTGTTTGTAAAGTGGCAAAAGTTTTTTAACTGCTGATGTAAAATCAGAAACCTCAGCTGACAATGCTACATAAGTGATTGGTCCTGTGATGACTGGTTTTGCTTTATCACCAACTACTTCTTTTGCTTCAAGATACAAGTCAAGCAAACGTGTATTTGTCAAATGTGGTTTAACCTTTGTCCATTCTGGCACAATGTAGTGATAATTTGTGTTAAACCATTTTTTCATTGATGATGCAACATTTTCTTTATTCCCACGCGCAATCGCAAAAAATAAATCAAGATTGATATCTTCTTTAGCAAAACGATTCGGAATAACGCCAAATTGAACTGACAAATCCAAAATATGATCGTAAAGAGAAAAATCACCAACAGGGATTAAATCAAGACCTGCATCAGCTTGTTTTTTCAAGAATGACAAGCGCAATTCTTTGGCTTGTGCTTGAAGCTCGTCTTGTGAAATATTGCCAACCCAATAAGACTCAATCAATTTTTTCCACTCACGATTCTCACCCAAACGCGGATATCCCAAATTCGAAACCTTAACCATAGTTACCTCCTATAACCGTATTAGTTTAAAACTATACAATCCAAAAATTTTATAGTTAAGATTTTAAACGATAAATCCTTATTTTTCAATGGTTCTAGCCATTCTATCTTTTTATGCTTTGCTATAGTTTTTAGCTATGTAATTAGAATCTGTTATAGTTTTAAACTATAACACAGCCTTTTACACACAAAAAAGAATTCCCGAAGGAATCCTTTTCATTTGTTAGATTAATAAAATTTTGTATTGTAATGACTTTTAATTATTTTGCTTTTTTAAGGGCTCCGAAGAGAAGACCTGCAACGATTGCACCAATGATAACAAAGACAAGGTAAAGAATTGGAGCACTTGTCAATGCGATAACAAAGATACCACCGTGTGGAGCCATCAATTTAATACCGAATGCTCCGACAAGACCACCAGCTACAGCAGAACCAACCATGAAGCTTGGAATTGCACGAGCAGGGTCAGCAGCGCCAAATGGGATAGCTCCTTCTGTGATGAATGAAAGACCCATGATGATGTTTGTCAAACCTGAGTTACGTTCTTCTTCAGTGAATTTGTTTTTGAAAAGAAGAGTTGCAACAAATACTGCAAGTGGTGGAACCATACCACCAGCCATAACTGATGCCATAGCCACTGAACCACCTGTCGCTACTGATGCAGCAAGAGTACCTGTACCAAAGACATAAGCAGCTTTGTTAAATGGTCCACCCATATCGATAGCCATCATACCACCAAGAATAGCTCCAAGAAGAACTGCTGATGCACCTTGAAGACCTCCAAGGAAGTTGTTCAAACCAGTGTTAATAGCAGCCATTGGAATGTTGACGAACAACATTGCAAAACCTGTCAAGAAGACACCAAGTAATGGGTAAAGCAAGATTGATTTGATACCTTCAAGTGAACGTGACAAACCAGCACAAGCTTTTTTAACAAGGTTAACTAACCATCCAGCAAGGAAACCACCTACAAGAGCTCCAAGGAAACCTGAAGGAGTTCCTTCAAGATTACCCCAAGCAGCACCGCTTGAAGCAATCGCACCAGCTACGAAACCAGCTACAAGACCTGGTTTTTCAGCGATTGAGTAAGCAATGTAACCTGCCAAGATTGGAAGCATGAAGCCAAATGCTGCGTTCCCAATTGTTTTGAAGTAAGCAGCTGCTTGGTGATATGTACCCAAGTTAGAAAGTTGATCTTTTGGCACACCCAAAATGTTATCAATCAAGAATGCAAGTGCAATCATGATACCACCACCGATAACGAATGGCAACATTTGAGAAACACCACTCATCAAGTGTTTGTAGAATGCAGCACCAAGGCTAAGTTTTTCACTTGATTCTTTTTCTTCAGTAGAAGAACCCGCTGCAGCTTTGTAAGTGTCAGCTTTACCATCAAGGATGATGTTAATTAATTCTTCAGTTTTCTTGATACCGTCAGCAACTGGACGAGATACCAATGGTTTACCATCAAAACGTGCCATTTCTACTGCTTTATCTGCAGCAACAATAACACCTTTAGCACGAGCAATTTCATCTGCTGTCAAACGGTTACCGACACCTGATGCACCATTTGTTTCAACACGAACAGTGACACCCATTTCGTCACCTTGTTTGATAAGAGCTTCTTCAGCCATGTAAGTGTGAGCAATACCAGTTGTACATGCTGTTACAGCAACAATAAGTGGTTTGTCATCTGATACTGGAGCTACTTTAACTTCTTCTTTTGCCTTGTTATCTTCTTCAGCAGCATCAAAAGTTGCGATGACTTCATCAGCTGTTGTGACGTGACGCAATTTATCAGCAAAACCATCTTTCAAGAGGTATTTTGATAATTCAGCAAGTGCTGCCAAGTGAGTATCGTTTGCTCCGTCTGGTGCTGCAATCATGAAGAATAGGTAAGTTGGTTGACCATCCAATGCTTCATAATCAACACCTGCTTGAGATTTTGCAAAAAGAACTGTCGCTTCTTTAACAGCGGCGTTCTTGCTGTGAGGCATAGCAATACCATCACCCAAACCTGTTGATGTTTGTGCTTCACGGTTCATGATACCTTGTTTAAAAGTATCAAAGTCAGTGACAACTCCATGTTCAACAAGGCTTGTAATCATTTCATCGATAACAGCTTCTTTTGAAGTTGCTTTCAAATCAAGAATCATGACATCTTTTCTGAGCAAGTCTTGAATTTTCATAGTTTTTCTACCTCTACTTTTTGATATGTTTCTTTAATGAATTCAGCTGTTGCTAAATCATCTGAGAATGTCGTTGCTGTACCACATGCGACACCCCATTTAAGAGCTTCGATTGGGTCACCTGATTTCACGTATTCACCAGTAAATCCGGCAACCATTGAATCTCCAGCACCAACAGAATTTTTAACAGTGCCTTTGATTGGTTTTGCAAAGTAAGCTGCTTCTGGTGTTACTAGTAAAGCACCGTCACCAGCCATTGAAATAATAACGTTTTTAGCACCTTTTGCAAGAATTTCGCGGGCGTATTTTTCGATGTCATCAAGACCGTTCAATTCTACATCAAAGATATCTGCTAATTCATGATTATTTGGTTTTACTAAAAGTGGTTGATAGTTTAATGAATCTAAAAGTGTTTGACCTTCAAAGTCACAAACTACTTCTGCACCAGCTTTTTTGGCAATTGGAATCAATGTGTTGTAAACTTGGTTACCAAGGCTACTTGGAGCTGAACCTGCAAAAACAACAGTATCTTCACTTGAAAGACCAGCAAGAATTGCTTTTAATTCTTCAAGTTTTTCATCTGAAATTTTTGGACCAGCACCATTGATTTCTGTTTCTTCACCAGCTTTGATTTTAACGTTGATACGTGTATCTTCAGAAACTTGAACAAAGTTTGTTTTGATACCTTCTGCAGTCAAGCCATCTTCAACAAAACGTCCAGTAAATCCACCGATAAATCCAGTTGCTGTATTATCGACATCCAAACGTTGCAAGATACGACTAACATTGATACCTTTACCACCAGCGAATTTGTCATCGCTAGTCATGCGGTTAACGCTACCAAGTTCTAAATGATCCAAACGTACGATAAAATCGATTGATGGATTCAGCGTTACTGTGTAAATCATACTTCAATTACCCTCGTATTTTCTTTTATTTTTTTCATCAGTGCTCCGCTAGATTGATTGGTAATAATTGTAGCATTCTCAATCTTATCGACCTTGGCAAAGGATACCCGACCGATTTTTGATGAATCTGTAACGATGTATGACTTTCTAGCATTTTCAATTACAGTTTTCTTGATAACAGCTTCCTCCATATCTGGTGTCGTTAAAAATTCCTCATCGATACCATTAATACCTAAAAAAGCTTTATCAAAATTTAACTGCTTAATTTGCTCATAAGCCACTGCTCCAATGCTGGCATCTGTTGATTTCTTAACATGCCCACCAATAATAATGGTCTGAATGTTTTTATCAACCAACTTAGCCGCATGGTGAATCGAGTTGGTTACAACAGTCAAATTATCTTGACTTAAATAGCCTAATAACAATTCATTAGTTGTTCCTGCATCTACAAAAATAACATCATCATTTGAAATCAAGGATGCCGCTTTTTTAGCTACCAGCATTTTTTCTTGAATGTTTTTGATAGATTTTTGTTGATTGGTAAATTCCTCTTGGAGAGAGTGAGGAAGTTCTGCTCCGCCATGTACGCGGTGAAGTTTTCGCTCACTTTCAAGCTCATCTAAATCCCTGCGAACAGTGGATTCAGAGGTATCTAGCAGGCTCACTAAATCATCTAGCCGAACAAACTTATCATGCGAAAGTTTTTCCATGATTAACTGCTTTCGCTTAGACTTTAGAATCCTCGCCACCTCCTTTGAAATCGTTTACAGTTAGAATTATACTATATTTACAATCAATGTCAAGCACTTTCTCTCAAATTCTATCATTTTTCTGTCAGACCGTCAATTTTCTGAAAATCTCCCCGAGAATTTCAGAAAAAAGTCTTGTAAGAATCATTCTTACAAGACTTCTTTTTTTATTCATTGATTAATGATGTTGAGTGAACAACACGATTATCACGGTCAGGGAAGATATACTTAATAGCTTGGTTAATTGCTGTTGGTGCTTCACCAAAACCAGTCGCAATCAAATCAACCTTGCCTTCATAATCAGCCGCATCACCAATTGCGTAAACACCTTCTTGACTAGTTTCAAACAATGGTGAAACCGCAATACTTGAACGTTTGTAATCCACATTCCAATTTTTAAGGTTTTTATTCGATGTTGAGAAACCAAAGCTTACAATCAAAGCATCGAGTGGCAATTCAATGGTTTCATCAGATTTTACTTTTTGAACCGTTAAACTCTTAACAAATTGACCATCACCAGAAAGTTCAAATGGCACATAAGGTGTCAAAATGTTTACTTTTGACTCTTTCAAGACCTCTACACTATGTTCATGAGCACGGAAAGCATCACGACGGTGCACAATAGTAACACTTTTAGCCAAACCATCTAAGTGATTTGCCCAGTCAACAGCAGAATCACCACCACCACAAATGACCACATCTTTACCAGCAAATTGGTCAAGTTTGTGAACATTGTAGAAAAGGTTGTTGTCAGCGTAAGCTTCTTCACCTTCCAAACCAAGTGTACGAGGGGCAAAAGCACCATTACCACACGCAATCACGATGGCACGTGAAAAATGTTGACCTTTATTTGTTTCGATAGTGAAAATATCACCATCTTTTTCAAATGTTTTGACTTCTTCTTTAAGGCAAATAGCTGTGCTATCTTTGAAACGATCTAGTTGCTTGATCAGATTTTCAGTCAAATCAGCTGCTGTAATTCCAGGAAAACCAGCAACGTCATAAATCATTTTTTCTGGATAAAGAACTGCAGGTTGTCCACCAAGTTCAGATAAACTTTCAATAATTTTTACCGAAACGCCACGCAAACCAGCGTAAAAGGCTGCAAACAAACCAACAGGTCCACCACCAATGATGGTAATATCATAGATTTCACGATTTTCTGACATTTATATTTCCAACTCCTTGTATATTTCTTCGATAATCGACGATTTATAGGCAATGTATTTATCAATATCTTTGGGAAATAGCTTTGCGGCTTCTTCTTTTACCTTACCATAAGCCAAAACAGCCTCAAGATGGCTACGTAAATAATCACGAAAAGCAAGATGGCGCTTCAATTCAGGCGAATTTTCAGGGCAAACATAAAGATGATGAACTTGAAGATGCTCTTTGCCTGAGTAAGCAAAAGCTTCTCTTCCTTCAATCCCTAAATTTCCCTCATGAACATAACCAATTGCTGCTAATTTTTGAATCACCTCAAACAAATCCGTGTCTAAAGCAATCACCAAATCGATGTCAATAATTGGCTTTGCCGAAAGTCCTTGAACAGAAGTACTTCCCACATGTTCTATTTTAAGAATTAAGTCACCTAGAGCAGCTTTAAGCTCTTTAGCAATTTTCTCAAAATCATCTTTCCAACTTTCCTGATATGACAGAACAAGAACTTCCTTCGTTCGCATAAAACCTCCCTAAAAATAAAGAGACATACAGCCTGCATGTCCTCTATTATATCACATATTCTATTCTTGCGCGTCTTTCTCTTTGAGAATCTTGCGGAAAATAGCCTCTTCTTCTTTTGTAAAAGCATAACCTTCCAACAAATCTGGTCGACGCTCTAAAGTCTTGCGAAGACTTTGTTCGATTCGCCATTTACGAATATTTTCGTGGTGACCACTCATCAAGACATCAGGAACTTTCATGCCACGGAAGTCGTAAGGACGAGTGTATTGTGGGAACTCAAGCAACCCAGATGAGAATGAATCATCTTGGTGACTCGCTTCTTTTCCAAGAACATTTGGAATTAGACGAACCGTTGCATCCACAATCGTCATCGCAGCCAATTCACCACCCGTTAAAACAAAATCTCCGAGTGAAATTTCATCCGTTACCAAAGTCTTGATTCGCTCATCATAACCTTCATAGTGACCACAGATAAAAATCAACTCATCTTCCTGTGCCAATTCTTCAGCGTAGCTTTGATCAAAAGTACGCCCTGCTGGATCTAAGAGAATAACACGAGGTTTCTTCGCATCGATTTTATCAATCGTGTCAAAAATAGGCTGTGCACGAAGTAACATTCCCTGTCCTCCACCGTATGGTTCATCATCCACATGACGAGCTTTTTCGGCATTATCACGGAAATTATGATAATTAATGTCAAGTAAGCCTTTATCCTTAGCTTTCCCGACAATAGAGTATTCTAGGGGTGCAAACATTTCAGGAAAGAGGGTCAGGATATCAATCTTCATCGTCTAGTCCTTCCAAAATATCCACATCTACACGATTGGCAGCAACATCGACATTTAAAACAACTGGTGGAATGTATGGTAATAGCAAGTCACGTTTACCTTTACGTTTAACCACCCAAACATCATTTGCGCCAGGTTGAAGAATTTCTTTGACTTGTCCGACTAAAACGTCGTTTTCATAAACATCAAGCCCGATAATTTCATGATAGTAAAATTCACCGTCTTCAAGCTCTGACAAGTTTTCTTCAGCCACTTTCAAAGTGCAACCTTTGTATTTTTCAATATCATTGATATGATACATACCTTTGAACTTGATAATATCAAAATTCTTTTGCTTACGATGACTAGCAATCTCAACATCAATCAAGAAATTATCTTTATCATCAAAAACAGCTAATTTTGAACCTTTTTTAAAACGTTCTTCAGCAAAATCAGTTACTGACAATACACGCATCTCACCTTGAAGACCTTGTGTATTGACGATTTTTCCAACATTATAGTAATTCATTTCAACTCCACATAACTTAGTCTTTATCATTTTACCATAAAAACAGTAAAGAAAAAACCAGCTGCCACTCTGCAACTGGTCAAGATAGTCCGTACGGGATTCGAACCCGTGTTACCGCCGTGAAAAGGCGGTGTCTTAACCCCTTGACCAACGGACCATATCAACAAAACCTTTGAGGTTTACTGGGGTAGCTGGATTCGAACCAACGCATAAGGGAGTCAAAGTCCCTTGCCTTACCGCTTGGCTATACCCCATAAACAACATAAACTATTCTATCGCAATTTCACTTGCTTGTCAATAGTTTTTTTGAAACTTTTTTAAATCTTTTTTTCAAGACTTTGAAAAAGTTCCTTGCCGATTTACATCTCCTAAATCAGCACAAAAAATATTCTATCATAAAGGATACTATTTGAAAACCCCTTTTTTCAATTTTTTTAAACTTTTTTCAAAAAAATTTTTTCACTTCAAAATACACTCTGCAACGACTTCCTAAAATAACAGAAAAAGAGTAGCATAACACTACTCTTCTCCTTTTTCGTCAATAACGAGTCTTACTTTTTTACCTTGAGTTGGTACCGAATAGACAATCGATCTTATCGCTGTAATGGTACGACCTTTTTTACCGATAACACGACCGATGTCCTGTGCATCCAAATCAAGATGATATTCTAAAAACTCAGGTGTATCTTCAATTTTAATGGTAAGATTATCTGGTTGTGAAATCAAAGGTTTCACAATAGCGATAATAAGATTTTCAATGGTATCCATAGGCTTTTGTTACTCTATTATTTTGAGAATTTTGAATCGTGGAATTTTTTCATAACGCCTTGTTTAGAAAGGATGTTACGAACTGTATCTGAAGGTTGAGCACCTTTAGACAACCATTCAAGAACACGTTCTTCTTTAAGTGATACTTGGTTTTCTTCGATAAGTGGGTTGTAAGTACCAACTGTTTCGATGAAACGACCGTCACGTGGAGCACGTGAATCAGCTACGTTGATACGGTAGAAAGGTTTTTTCTTAGAACCCATACGAGTTAAACGGATTTTTACTGCCATTAGTATAAAGTCTCTTTTCTATTTTTTTGTTTAGGTTAATAGCTCTGCTACTAACTCACTTAACTTATTATACCATAAAAAGATAAGGTGTCAAGAAAAAAACTTGACACGAATGTGTATATTTTTTTGAGAAATGCCAATAACCCTATAAGTCAAGAGATTTCTCTGTATAATTTTTTTCAAAAAAATACCGAAACAAAGGTTTCCTTGCTTCAGTCTTGACTTTATTGGTTTTTTCGTGTTACAATAATTTCAGACTGATTAAGCAAAGTGTAGATTTGTCTTAATCGGCGGAGTAGAAGTTCCCGCTTCTGCTCCTTTTTTGATTTTCTATAATTATATTATAACAAAATTGTCAGAAAAAAGCAAAGAAAGCAGCACAAAAAAGCTAAAAAATAAAAACTTTTTTAGCGATATTATATAGAAACAAACTCTTGCTATATCAAATTTTTACTTGATACACAAATTCTTAGAATTTTAATTTTTAGCATCCTAATACTTTTTAATACTTCTCACACGATTTCGGATATTTGTATTTTTTAATTCGATTTCA
>FZPS01000169.1_pt57 | contig 63640 bp, 57 predicted proteins | sample 1817821 | NCBI WGS metagenome assembly FZPS01 (sample SAMEA104158645, study PRJEB21678) | metagenome | place: Germany | collected 2015-04-21
ACGTCCAAAATCACCTGCTGGGTCAAAAGTGATATGACTCGCAAAGTGCTTAAAATTAAAGATTTCTACGAATCTGTACGACGTATTCCCACTATGCACTCGACGTGGCTCGTCCACGGAAACATGTCCACCGGCTGCACCTCTTTGGCTATATAGCCGCTCCCATGCAGAACCTTCATATCCCTTGCAAGGGTGGAAGGGTTGCAGGAAACATAGATAATACGGTCGGGAGCCATCTCTATCAGTGTTTTGAGCAGGACTTCATCACAGCCCTTTCGTGGCGGATCTACAATCACCACATCGGCTTTGATGCCTTGGCTGTACAGCTCTGGCACCACATCCTCGGCATTACCGCAGAAGAACTCAGCATTGGCAATGCTGTTCTTTTCCGCGTTACGCCGGGCTGCTTCCACTGCCTCGGTAACCGATTCGACACCGATCACCCTTTTGACTTTTCTGGCTGCAAAAAGGGATATGGTGCCTATACCGCAATAAAGATCGAAGACCGTTTCTTCACCCGTAAGGCCTGCATATTCCATGGCCTTTTCATAGAGAACAAGGGTTTGGGCAGGGTTTATCTGGTAGAAGGACAGGGGTGAAATCTCAAAGGTGAGGCCTCCCAGCCTGTCCTCAATGGCATCCTTGCCGTAAAGGGTAATGTTTTTTGAGCCCATGACAACGTTTCCGGGCTTGTTGTTGATGTTGAGAATGATACTCTTAAGCCCCGGGAGCTTCTCCTTCAAAAGGGACACCAGCCTGTCCTTTTTGGGTATGTCGGGGCTGGTGGAGACAATGATCACCATAGCCTCGCCGGTCGCAAAACCTACCTTGGTTACCACATGGCGGATAAGCCCATTATGGGTTTTCTCGTCATAGGCTGCGATACTATTGGTCTTCATAAATTCAAGGATAATATTTTTAGCGAGGTCACTTACAGGATGTTGAATACCACATTCCTCAGACTCGATAATCTCATGGCTGCGTGGGGCAAAAAAACCCGCAATAGGACCCTTCTCCCCCATGCCAACAGGGTATTGGGCTTTATTCCGGTATCTTCTTGGTGCTTCCATGCCGATGACAGGTTTCACCTGAATGCCGCTCAGCCCTCCAATACGCTCAAGATTGTCCATCACTGCCTGCCGCTTGAACTTAAGGGTTCTCTCATAACTCATGTGCTGAAGGCTGCAGCCTCCGCAGCGCTTGTAGACAGGACAGAAGGGCTCAATACGATCCGAGCTCATTTCAATAAACGCTTCAATTCTGGCAACCGCATAGTTTTTTAATACCTTGATGACTTTTGCCATAACCCTCTCACCCGCAATGGCTCCCTGAACAAAGACGGCCATGCTGTCTTTGCGTCCAACGCCAAGCCCATCATGGGTTTGACCGGTTATTTCAAGCTCAAAAACCTGGTTCTTTGCAATCATTACAGGATCAGCCCCTTCAGTATTCAGCCTGCAAAACCTATCCTAACCTCTGCCCTGTGTTTTGACAAGTCCCCGAAAGGCTTCATTCGTATGTTTTCCCTCTGATACTTACCACTTTTATAGAAAGCGCATATAGACTGCCGGAATCAGATAAAAGATGGAGAAAGCCGCCAAAGTAACGGTAGACTTTCTTATTCACCATTCCCGCTCCCCTCTATGATTTTCCGGGCAATACCGCAAAGCTCCGCCAGGCACCCAAGCTCCTTTTCGCTACCCTTTTTCCGGCTTCTGTTATGAGATATAGTTTTTTCTGCTCTTATGCCAGTAAAAATGCATCCGGCAGCGCCTTTTCTTTCGATTCTTTACCTTTAGCAATACAAAAGCCTGCTGCCTTCCAAAAGCAGTGAACATGCCCGTTTCACGTATGAAATGACGTGCGTTCGGTAAATAATAATCAACTGGATATAAATAATTTACCTACAAAATGCTAATACATCTTCTATTCTGGAAGATAATATATTATAATAGTATCGGTTGTGTTACAAAAATGTTTCACAAAAATGTCAAAATACATGAAGGCAAATCGATTTAGGGAGTGAAGACATGAAGAATCTGAGAGGCAAGATTTCTGCCAAGAGGAATTACTTGTCCATAATGTATATTCCTCATAGCAAAGGCGGAGTCAAAACAATCAGAATCAATCATTACCGGACAACCCTTCTCACAACCTTTGCATTCATGCTTGTTGCGCTTTTGATGTTAACTGGTTATACCCTGTCTGTAGTAAAGCAGAACAAAGACATGATTGTTCAGCATACAAATGAGTTAAACGCCATCATGAGCGAAAAGGAACAATTACAGGCTGTAATCGCAAAGCAGACAAAGGAGCTTGCTGATAACGCCGAAATCATAACAACCATGAATTCCATTAAAACTATTTCGGAAGAAACCATAGACGACTACAAGGAACAATATGAGAGCATGATCGTCGCCTATATTGACAGTGATATCAAAGATATAGGAACTGTAAGCCGGGGAGATAAGAAACCTGCTTCTTTCAAAGAGGATGTGGCGGAACTTCGCTCTCTTATCTCACTGGTGGAATCAGCCAAGCTTTCCGAGGATGATGTTACAAGTAAAATAGCTAAGAAGGAAGAACAACTCATTAACTATCTTGATGCCCTGCCCACCTACTGGCCTGTCAATTCAAGAACAACCTTCTCAGGTTTTGGAATGCGCTTCCACCCCATCTATAAGCGTTATATCATGCATGATGGTCTGGACATGGCAGGATCCACTGGTGACCCTGTGTATGCCTCCGGCGAGGGAAAGGTATCCTTTGCGGGCTGGAATGGCGGCTTCGGAAATGTGATTATTGTTGATCATGGCAATGGATTTAAAACATATTATGCTCACCTGAGCAAGATTCTCGTTAAAGAAGGTCAATGGGTATCCAAGGCTCAGAAGATCGGCCTGGTTGGGTCAACAGGGTTATCTACCAGCTCCCATCTGCATTTTGAAGTCAGGCTGAATGATAAACCCACCGACCCCCTGTATTATATTGAGCCCTGATATATAAAGAAAGGTGGTCAATAATGTTGAAAAAGAAAAACTCACCTACATCCATGGACACCGTTATCGGTGAATATACTACATTTGTCGGCAACGTGGATTCCGAGGGCTCTTTGAAGATTCTCGGAAAGGTTGAGGGCGACGTAAAAGCCGGGGGAGACATCTACATTGAGCCCACTTCATCCATTACAGGAAATGTATATGGCAGCAATGTTTATATGAGTGGCAGGGTGAAAGGCAACGTTATTGCCAAGGGAATACTTCACCTGCAGGCGCAAGCCAGACTTTACGGGGATATCGAAGTCTCCAGTATCGTGACCGATGAGGGCGCAATATTCCAGGGCGGCTGCAAGATGATTGAGCTTCCCGAAGACGAGGCTGCAGTCTCATCATCGAGAAGATCACGATCCAGACTTAAGATCAGGCATGAGGATCTGGACGACGGCATCGATGAGTTGTAATGAATGTAATACCACTATAAATATAACCCGGAGAGTGTTCTCCGGGTTTTGTATTTTGTCAGAGATTTGAGTAATTGTTCGGACGCTTTTCCCTCTAGCCGGGCAGATCAGAATCATCACGGGTGAGAACCACCATCAGAAGCCCTTTCTCGAAGCTGACAGCTGCCGTATCTGAAGCAAATTCATTGCTGATGCCCAGGCTGCTTCCCAGCTTTAGCGTGTAGTTCTTAAGAGGATAAAGAAGACCTTCAGTGGTAAGCCCTTTTACTTCCGGGGAGATTGAGATCAGTGAAACCTTCCAGTTGTCCAGTCTTTTTAGTTCCATCCTTCCCTGCGTTATACAGACTATGTTATTGGCATCCTCAACCCAGCCCTTGATGTTCCTCTCAAGAAGACTGAACAGGAGCAGGATATTGCCTGCAGAATGATCCAGCCTTGAGCCTGTGGCAGACAGGATACAGATCTCATCCGCCCCCCTGTCCACCGCTGCATCCAATGCCAGCTCCATATCGGTAAAATCCTTTTCAGCAGGGAAAGTCTTGAGAGTTACATTCTTTTGGGTGCGAATATAGTCCAACACCTTAGGCGGTATGGAATCAAAGTCACCCACGAGGATATCCGGGGTTATACCGGCTTCATATAAATAGAGGCCTCCTCCATCGGCTGCCACTATGATATCCGCATCCTTACAGCGTTCTTTCAGAAGTTCGGGATCTACAGGATCCCCGCTGCCTACCACCACTGCCCTCATATTAAACAGACCCCTTGAGCAAAGACACAAATTCTGCAGGATCTTTACTGTTGAAGAAAGCAGAGCCGGTAACAATCACATTGGCTCCTGCCGTAACCACCTTCTTGATGGTCTCGCTGTTGATCCCGCCGTCCACCTGGATATCCAGGGAAAGACCAAGCCGGTTGGCAGCATCTCTTACATTTCGGATTTTCTTTTCCATGCCCTCGATATACTTCTGTCCGCCATAGCCAGGACGAACCGTCATGATCAGAACCATATCCACCTTATCCAAAATGTTGATAATAACGCTTTCATCAGTTTCGGGGCTGATGGATACTCCTGCCCTCGCACCGAGGCTCCTGATTCTGGCCAGGGATGCTTCAAGGTTTTTTGCAGCCTCAGCATGGATTGTAATGCTGTCGGATCCGGCTTCAATAAATGATTCGATGTGGCTGTCCGGGTTGCTGACCATCAGGTGAGTATCAAAGAGCAGCTTTGAATGGGGTCTGAGAGCGTTCACAACAATGGCACCAATGGTGATGGGGGGCACGAAATGCCCGTCCATTATATCCAGATGAACCATGTCGGCTCCTGATTTTTCAATCTTCTCCAATTCAGTTTTCAGGCTTGAGAAGTCTGCCGAGAGAATTGATGGCGCAATCTTAATCATATGCTATCTCCTATATCTGTTATCATAAGCTTCTTTTAATTCCTTATAATACTGAACATATCTTTTATATCTTTCGGGATCGGCCTCACCTTTTTCAACAAGCTCCCGAACCCTGCAATCAGGCTCATTGATATGGCTGCAGCTGGTAAACCTGCATTCACCGATGACCTTCCTGAACTCGGGATAGAGATGGGCAAGATCCGTGTGCTCTATATCACAAACTGTATAGGAACTGAACCCGGGCGTATCCAGTACAAACCCGCCCACATCCAGTTCAAAAAGCTGTACATGTCTTGTGGTATGGCGGCCGCGCTGGATGCGACCGCTTACCTCTCCGGTTTCCATAACCCAGTCATTTAATATCCTGTTCAGGATTGTTGATTTTCCAACACCTGACTGTCCCGCAAAGGCTGTTTTGCACCCTTTGAGCCTCTGGTGAAGCTCGTCATACCCGATATCCAGCACCTTACTGATATGGATGACCGGGTAGCCTGCCTTCCTGTATATCCCGCTGATGGATGCTGCTGTGTCGTCTTCATCCAGATCCACCTTGTTGATCAGGATCAGTGGAGAAATATCCTTCGCCTCACAGGTTATCAAAAGCTTGTCTGCAAGACTCAGATCGGGATCCGGGCTCTTAACCGCCAGAACAATGGCAAGCTGGTCAATATTTGCCACAGGCGGTCGGGCGAATTCGTTCTTCCTCTCGCCTATCTCGTCGATAAACCCTGACAGGTCTTTCTCATCAATCACTTTAAAAGTTACACTGTCTCCCGGGAGGGGCGATGTTCCTCCCGATTTACGATGGACGCCCCGGGCCTTGCAGGTATAGACCAAACCGGCTGCCGTGTCCAGAACGTCATAAAAACCTCCTACGCCTTTGAGAATAATGCCTTGTCTTATATTGTCCATAATCTCCTTTCGGCCATCACCCTGTCCTTTAATAGCTCTTTTCGGTTACCACTGTATCGTTAACATATGCTCTTACAGTATATCCTCCGGTTTCGGGGACATCCACCACAACATAATGCGGGAATTCGGTGGTCTCAATCTGAGCGTTATCAATTATGATAGCTACATCATAGGTATTGTTGTTGATCATCACAACCTTAAGTCTTACAGTATCTGCCTCTATCCCTGGCGGAAGAGGAACAACAATAGTAACCGCCCGTGTATTGGGATGTGACGGATTATCTCCGGGAGGTGTGGGACCTACGGTATCATCTTCAAAGGTTATATCCACCGGCGTATCTTCCAGCACCAAATCTCCTTCTTTGGGGAACTGATCGATAATCTTGCCCTGGAAACCTTCACGACCTTCCGGGTATGTCCGCCCAATCTTCAACTTGGATTCGGCCAGGACTGCCAAAGCCTGATTGTAGTCCAACCCAATCAGGTTAGGAACCACAACCTCTTCCTTTTTCGGTCCAAGGCTCCAATACAGAGTAATCTTGTCTCCGCGTTTAACCTGGGTGCCGGGCTCGGGATCGGATCTAATTACCATATTTACGGGTACCTCATCACTGTATTCCGATTTCTCTTCCACCACAAGACCATACTCATCCTGAAGCAAATATTTCAGGGTGGTATGCTCCTGCATCCTTACCGGAGGTATGATCACAATGTCCATGCCCTGGCTGACGGTGAGGGTGAGGGTGGTATATATACTTCCCGCCTTTATGGAGTTTCCGGGAGGGATACTCTGATCCATTACAATATCCTTTTGCACCGTATCGCTGCTACGGTAGACTATATCATAGGGTTTGATCCCCTTTTCTTCCAGTTCGGCCACAACCTCATTGATGTTGCGGTTAACATATTTTCCAACCAAAATGGCCTCGGGTTGGTGGGCTTCCTGTCTCAACTCGCTGACAATGGCGCTCACAAATAAATATATTCCACCTGCAATCGCCAGAATAAGGATCACATAGAGAAACGGAAGCACAACCTTCATGGTTTTATTGGTGCTCCTCCTTGAAGGTGTACGGTTGATCCTGGCCAAGTCATCATCCTCCAATACATCGAGTTTTCTGGTATCATACCGGTTGCGATCCTGCTTCACGTTGGGAAGTAAGATTTCAGTAGCGTCGCCAGGTTTTCCTGTGAGGTTTTCCAGATCCTGAATCATTTCCGAAACCGACTGGTAGCGGTCTTTTCTGGATTTGGCCATGGCTTTGAGAATAATCATGTCTAAAGCCGAAGGTATACCGGGCTTGATATCGGTGGGAAGCGGAGGAATATCCTGTATGTGCTTTAGAGCCACCGAAACCGATGATTCGCCATCAAAGGGCAGCCTCCCGGTTACCATCTCAAAGAATGTCACTCCGATGGAATAGATATCCGATTTTTCATCGGTGTAGCCGCCACGAACCTGTTCCGGTGATGAGTAATGCACCGAGCCTATGGTGTCTATCTTCATTGTCGCAGTATCAGCCGAAGCCGCCCGGGCAATACCAAAATCGGTCACCTTGGGTATGCCGTCGGAGGCTATGAGAATATTCTGGGGCTTGATGTCCCGATGAACGATCTTTCTGCTGTGGGCTTTACTTAAAGCACTGCAGATCTGTATGGTGATACTGACGGCCTCCCTCCAATCCAGAACGCCCATTTCGTTAATGTAGTCCTTAAGGGTAATCCCCTCCACCAGTTCCATTACTATATAATAATTGCCATTGTCGGTTCCAACATCATATATCTGGACAATATTTGGATGGGTCAGGCTTGCAGCCGCCTGTGCCTCAATTTCAAAGCGCTTTAAAAAATCAACATCATCCTTGAACTCGTCTCTTAGGATTTTCACTGCCACATATCGTTGAAGGTATTTATCCTGAGCCTTGTAGACCCTGGCCATACCTCCCGAACCGATTTCGGACAGTATATTATACCTATTTCCTAATACTGTTCCTACCATTTGTACACCTCTTTACCTTGCCTATACCCAGGCAATAATCACGGTAACGTTATCATTTCCACCCCGCTGGTTTACAGCTTTGATCAATTCAGATGAAGCCTCTTCTATAGGACCTTTCAGTATAATTTCACGTATCTCATCATCAGACAGGTGCTCATACAGGCCATCCGTACAAAAAACAAAAATGTCATTCTCTTTTATTGCCTCGCGGTAAAAGTCGGGTAGATAATTCTCTTTAAATCCCAGTGCCCTTGTGATCTTGTTCTTATCAGGATGGTTAAGGGCTTCGTTGGACGAAATAATACCGCCTTTAACCAGCTCCGCCACATAGGTGTGGTCCTGGGTGATGGGACGGATGACCGAATCGCGGATCAGGTACACTCTTCCATCGCCTATGTGGGCAATATAGAGTTCCTTACCCTTGACAATACCTATGGAAAGGGTGGTTCCGGACCTGAGCCCCCCCAGATTCCTGTTGGAATATTCCATGATTTGGCTGTTAATGGACTCTATCCGATGATTGATGATCTCATACATGGTGGGAACATCACTTGCCTCAACGCATGCCATCACCAATGATGAAATTTCTTTTACGGCAATACGGCTTGCTTCCTCTCCGGCAAGGTATCCTCCCATACCATCGGCCACCACAAAACCCACTGGGTTTCCATCGGCATCCAGTATGATATTCCAACTGTCCTCGTTTTTTTCCCTTTTCTGTCCGATATCGCTCAATGCCGAATACTTCACATCTTACACCTTCCCCGACCCAAGCATGGTATCCCTGCGCAACTGACCACATGCTGCCATGATATCGCTTCCCAGCTCGCGTCTCACCGTGACGGCAATACCCTTCCTTTCCAGGATCGCCCTGAATGCTTCAGTTCTCTCGCGGCTGCTCTTGTCATACCCGGCTCCCTCAACCTTGTTTACAGGTATCAGGTTAACATGGCACAGAGTATTTCTAAGTTTTTCTGCCAATTCCTCCGCATGTCGGGCGGAGTCATTGACATCCTTTATGAGAGCATATTCATAGGTCACACGCCTTGATGTAAGCCGGGCATACTCATTGCAGGCCGCCAGCAGTTCTTCCATGGGCCATTTTCTGGCGATGGGCATAGTTTGCGCCCTGATATCGTCGTTGGGAGCATGCAGGGACACCGACAGATTCACAGGAAAACCTTCACGGGCAAAGCGCAGGATTTTTGGCACAATCCCGCAGGTGGATACAGTCATTTTCCTGAAGCTGATGTTTAAGGTGTCCTCTCTGTTGATGCGCCTCAAAAAGCCAACAACGTTCTCATAGTTATCGAAGGGCTCACCAATACCCATTAGTACCACATGGCTGATCCGGTCTTTGATGTCGCGGGTCATACACAGTATCTGCCCCAGCATCTCCCCTATGGTAAGGTTCCTTAAAAAACCCAGCGGCGATGAAGCACAAAAACTGCAACCCATCCGACATCCCACTTGTGTGGAAAGGCATGCTGAATACCCGTAATTATACTTCATGAGCACGCCTTCTATGATATTGCCATCATCCAGTTCAAACAGGTACTTTCGTGTTCCGTCTACCTTGGATGTGAGTTTTTCCCTAATCCTTATTCCTCCGGTGCTGTACCGCTCCGAAAGCATATTCCTCAGGCTCAGAGGCAAATTGCCCATCTGCCGGAAATCCAGTTCCCCGGCATAGAGCCACTTCCAAATCTGCGTGGCTCTGAAGGGCTTTTCTCCTAAAGAGATTAGCTCTTCTCTTAGTTCCCCTGCCTCCAGTTCCAACAGATCTTTTTTATTCATCATGCGGTTTTTCCTTTCCCCTGAAGGGCAACCGTAAATGGCTGTTTACAGCAGAATTATTATATAATATTTTAAGCCTAATCACAACTTGTGCATTTAATCAGCAAGATATTGAAACATTATTTTAAAACCCGCGTAAAAAGTCTCATGAAATTTTCACCGGCTATCATCCGGATGTCCTGATCGCTGTAGTTGGCTTTACCCAGAGCTTCCAGTACCAGATACAGGCTTTCAACTCCCATTATGCCCCCGGGCATGGGATTTGCCCCGTCAAAATCGCAGCCCATACCAATATGTCCGGTTCCCACCAGCCCTGCTATATGTTCGATATGGATGATTATATCCTTAATTTGGGCTTTTCCCGTATTTGTAAGAAAATATCCGTAAAAATTGATGCCTACAACGCCGCCAGTCTGGGCGATCTGAATGATCTGAGCATCGGTAAGATTCCTGGGATTTCCGCATATGGCGCGACAGTTTGAGTGGGTTGCAGCAACGGGGGAGTTCACGCATGAAAGAACATCCTCAAAGGTTTCATCTGAGGCATGGGAAAGATCAATAACCATGCCCAGTTCCTGCATCCTTTCCACCACCTTAAGGCCAAAGGGAGAAAGGCCGTGATGGGTACGCTGTCCGGCAACGCTGTCGCAGACCTCATTGTCATAATTCCAGCAGAGGGTAACAACCCTCAAGCCCTTTTGGAACCAGCGTTCCAGTTCCTTTAGGCTTCCTTTGAATATCTCAGCACCTTCCGCCCCAAGAATACCGTAAACCCCACCCTTATAGGCAGCCTTAAGATCCGACGCCGACCTGATGAGTCTTAGCCGATCCGGATATGCGCCCTCAAATGCTATGGCCTTCTCAAGGTGGCTGGCCATAACGGCTTCAGGCCTGGCGCGAAGATAATCATCAGCAAAGGAAGCCAGAACCTGTATGTAGGTTCCATACTTCCCGGCACGCTCCAGATCCCAGTGGAAGCCGTTTTTCATAAGATCTTCGGGATTATTAATCCTTGACAAAGTATCGCAATGACCATCGAATATCAGCATAGGCCCTCCCTGGTAGAAAATCTTTCGCCGGAACGCTGTCCCCTTTCAAAATGCATTCTTGATGTGCTTTACAGATTTTATGCTGCTGTCCCCTTCCAAATAGACCTCAATAACATCGAAGCGCAGAGGCATGTCGTGGATCTCATTTCTGCTGGCATAAACCTGGGCAACCTTGATGATGGTATTTCGCTTAATAGGTGATACAGCCTCCGCAGGAGTGCCGTAACGGTCTCCTCTTCTGGCCTTAACCTCTATAAAACACAGGGTATCGCCGTCTTGAGCTATAATATCGATCTCACCCATGCGGCTCACCCTGTAGTTTCTGGCAAGGGGTTTAATTCCACGGCTTATGATATGCCTGACAGCAACGTTCTCTCCGATTCTTCCCAGTTCCCTATTATTCATATTCTACCATCCTGTCATTATTAACCATCAACTGATTCCCTCACCTTAAATATCCGCTGTCAAGCCTGCTGATAAAGGCAAGAACCTCTGCCACCACCTCATAGAGTTCCTGTGGTATTTCGGATCCAATCTTTATACCCGATAATGTCTCAGCCAGATGCTCATCCTCGTAGACGGGAATCCTGGCTTCCTTTGCTTTTTCAATTATTTTATCCGCTATAACTCCTTTACCTGAAGCCACCACTTTAGGAGCCCTGTCTTCCCCAGGCTTATAGGAGAGCGCTGTTGCTTTTTTCTTCTTATCAGATCTATCCCTCATAGTTTTATCTCCCTATACCCTCAGATCCACACGGGCATTCATACCAAGCACGGATTCGGTTGCCTCACCGGCGTTCAACAGGTTGACAGGCTCATCTTCAAACACCCTGCATTTCATCTCCGCCAGCTTGTATCCTTTTTTTTCCAGAGCTTCATAGAGATCCTTCCGCTGAGCCCGTACAAAATCAGCCAAATGGGAGCTTCCTACCCTGAAATGTATGGTCACATAGCGAGAGGAAGCATTAAGAAAGGTTTCAATCAGTCCGAGATTCTGTGTGTTAAGCGAGATGAACAGGGTGAACTGGTTGGGGTCAATCCTGCCCTTGCGGGCTCTTCGCTTCATGATATAGAGCTCGCCCGTGGTTTGATGTTGATTGATGATCAGAGGAACATGCATGAAAACATGATAGGTGTTGACCTGGCTGAAAAAGCGAAGGGCATCCGTAAGTTCCTGAGCCAATGGCCGGATGGCCTGGCCTCCTTTTTCGTCAGTCAGCATCGCTGTATCCGCTGCAAGACTCAGAACCTTTTTTAAAACCTCTGCCTTCTCCTTAAGATCAATGGATCGTATATCGCCATCTTCCGCCCTGACATAGGCCTTCTCGAAAAAATTATTAATGATCTTTTTTATATCGGGCGACTCCTGCTTGAAAAGCTCTCCGGTCTTTGCCGCGACTCTCTGAATAACTTCTATGAAATCGCCCAAAACCTCCCTAATCGGGTTATCCTCAATATTCAAACCGCCTGACAGTGGATTCTTGCCTTGGCTGAGATTTGAAAAGACGGATTGAAGCGTATCAAAGACCCGTCCCTCGTCCAGGGGTTCATGGCCAGTAATGGAGCCACTCAGGGCATCATGCAGTTGCCGGGCAAGAAAAAGCTTTGCCTCCTGCCCAAGGGGTATACCTTCCTTCGATGTTTCGTTATGTAATTCTATGAGCCTTCCTGCCATCTCCCGTACGGCTTGTTCTGCCTCCTGCTCAAGAAGAAGAGGCCTTAAAAGGCTCTCCTGGCTTACCCTGTCCGCCCCTGATAGCGTATCCTCAAGAATCCGGCTCAAAGTCTGAAGATTTTGGTTTAGATCAAATTCCCTGTTTGCCAGCTTCGCCACAGTCTCCAGCATAGCCGGGTCGGATTCCATTCCATTGGCAGCCAGAAACGAGGCTTTATCAATCCCAAGCCCCGGGTTCTCATCCAACAGATCCAGCACGCTGGAAACCAAAACCTCTGAGGGCTTGATGTTCAAAGCCTGAAGCTGCCTGGTGATTTGGGATATCTGATTGTTTGATCGCTCCGGGGTGTCCATCCTGACAATCCTGGCAGTGATCTGATCCCCCGCCCGTTCCCCAATTTGAAGGGTCAGCAGGGTTCCGGGAGGTACATCATAACCTTCCGGGATATTGGCCGAAAAGCTGGAACCATCCAGGAGCGTAACCAGGAGTAACCCATTATCAAGAGCAGTCACCCTGCCTTGAATCAGGTCTCCAACGCTCAGGCCTTCAAGGGCTGTTCTGGATTGTATCTGAAAAAACTGCTGGGGCAAGAGCCCATCGATCTTCAACCTTGTTCACCCCAATGATGCACCGTGGCAACTTAACTTATACCGCAGTTTCAGACTCTGTCAGGCCGGAGGTGAAGCTCCTGCGGTGTATGGGACAAAGTCCCAGCTTTTTTATGGCTTCAACATGAGCCTGGGTACCATAGCCCTTGTGCCTGGCAAAACCATATCCGGGATACTTGATGTCCATCTTTTCCATAATTCGATCCCTGGCCACCTTGGCCAGAATGGAGGCGGCGGCCACCGAAACGCTTACCGCATCCGCCTTCGGAACGGATTTCTGCACGATGTCCAGATCCAGTTTAACCGCGTCGATGATCAAAAAGTCGGGTCTTACCTTCATGGAAAGGATGGCGGTTTCCATGGCCTTTTTTGTGGCATTGAGTATATTGACCCTGTCAATATAGGTGTGGTCGGCTATGCCAATACCATAGGCAACAGCCTTTTCCCTTATCTCGTCATACAGCTTGTCCCGTTTTGCAGGCGAAACCTTTTTCGAGTCGTTCAGCCCGTAAATTATGGTGTCCTCGGGAAGAATGACGCAAGCTGCCACTACAGGCCCCGCCAGAGGGCCTCTGCCTGCTTCATCCACACCGCCTATGTAACAATAGCCCTTGTGCCGGACATCATTCTCAATGGCCATCATGGCATTAAGGCGCTCTATTTCTTTTCTCTTAGCCTCAAGCTTCTTATAATATTTATCGGCTATTTTTTGCACCGAGTCCCCAAATTCCTCCGATAGTTCCAAAAGCCAGCGATGGGCATCCTCCAGTGCCATCTCCTCTGCCTTTCGGTTGATTTCCTTCAGGGTTGGCCTTTTCATGGCAGTTCCTCCCTAATCATTTTTTCTGGCGGGCTTTCCAGGGTGATCTTTCCTATCCTGCCCCCACGGAACTCATCCAGTACGATGGCGGCTGCCCTGTAGAGATCCACTTCTCCTCCCGAGACAAGGCATCCCCTCTTCCTCCCCGCTTCTTCAAGGAGCATATATCCTGCCCGATCCTGAACCTGATCCAGCTTGTAGCGCTCCATGAGCCTTTCGGGATAGATGGTTGCCAGCCTCTCCATGAGCTTCGCAGCCAGTTCTGTGGTGTCCATAATCTCATCCTTGATTGCTCCTGTAAAGGCCAGATTGAGACCGGTTTCGGGATCATCAAACTTTGGCCACAGTATACCCGGTGTATCCAGAAGCTGGATCTCAGGATTTATTCTGACCCACTGCTTGGATCGGGTAACCCCCGGTCTGTCACCGGTCTGGGCACTGGCCTTCCCGGCTATCTTATTGATAAAAGCTGACTTTCCCACATTGGGGATACCCACCACCATGGTCTTGACAGCCCTTGCTATCCGGCCTTTGGCTGCTGCTGATTCAGCTTTATGCCGGGTCAGATCCTTAAGTTTATTCTTAAGCTGGCCTATGCCTGTGCCGGTTATAGCATTGGTGTAAATAACCTCTATATTGTTCTTTTTGAAGTGTTGAGCCCATAACCTGTTCTTATCAGGATCAGACAGATCGCTTTTATTGAGCGCAATGATCCTGGGCTTGGAGCCCACCAGTTTGTCTATTTCAGGGTTGCGGCTGGACAAGGGTATTCTTGCGTCCAAAAGCTCAATAACCACATCCACCAGTTTCAGATTCTCCTGAATCAATCTGCGGGTCTTGGCCATATGGCCGGGGAACCATTGAATATTCAAAGCGTGTATCTCCTTTCGCAAACCCTCATTACAGCAATCCACACCCTTTTATTCTATCCATAAACCGTTCCCTGATCAAATCGGTGAAACCGGGAAAGACTATAATAAAAAAGAGGACTTACGTCCCCTTTTCCATTGGAATTAATCGATTGCTGTTGAAAGATCTTCCTTGACGCGAGCCTTCTTACCAACCCTTTCGCGCAGGTAGTAAAGCTTGGCTCTTCTGACCTTACCCCTGCGGATGATCTCAAAGGAGTCAACCTTTGGGGAGTGAACCGGAAACACCCTCTCAACGCCTATGCCATAGGAGAGTCTTCTGACTGTGATGGTCTTTCTGATCCCGCTGCCGCGCATGGCGATGAGTGTTCCTTCGAAGGACTGTATTCTTTCGCGATTTCCTTCCTTTACCTTGACGTTGACCCTCAGATAGTCACCAATCTTCAAGTTTGGAAGATCCTTTTTCATGCCTTCCTGTTCCAGTGCACGAATAATGTCCATTCTATTTTCCTCCAATTCCTAGAGTGTTCATACCGGTATTTATCTTCTATACTAACGCCCGGAAGCGGACCACCCTGTATTCACGCCGTAATATTATAACATGGAGTTTTGATTCTGTAAACAAAAAGCAATAACATTTTGTCTTTAGTTTGTGATAATTTGACCCTTAAGATTATCGTGTGAATATTTCACACATCATATATTTTAATAAAAAAGGTTTGAACATCATTATCTTATACATTATAATGCTATTAACACACTAAAGTCCATCCAAACCTATAGGATTAAAGCACATGCGCGGCGGCATAACAGGGTACAGATATACCCCCGTGCAGCATATTTATATCAGTAAATACATCCAGCAGTATTCAAGGAACAATTATCGCAGTCAGAAAGGAGAATTGATTATGGCAGGAAAATTGAAGGTTGGCATTGTCGGCGGAACAGGAATGGTGGGACAACGATTTGTTGCTCTTTTGGAAGACCATCCCTGGTTTGAGGTGACCACCATTGCGGCGAGCAAGAATTCCGCAGGGAAGACCTATGAGGAATCGGTTGCAAACAGGTGGAAGCTTTCTTCCAAGATGCCGGAAAGGGTAAAAAACATTGTTATCAAGGATGCAGCCAGGGTCGAAGAGGTGGCCAGTGAGGTTGATTTCATCTTCTGTGCCGTCGACATGAAAAAGGATGAGATCAGGGCACTGGAGGAAGCCTATGCAAAGACCGGAACACCGGTTGTTTCGAACAATTCTGCCAACCGCTGGACTCCGGATGTCCCCATGGTGATTCCTGAGATCAATCCTGACCATATCCACGTTATCGAGGCTCAAAGAAAACGGTTGGGAACCAGCACTGGTTTTATTGCCGTTAAACCCAACTGCTCCATACAGAGCTATGTACCTGCGCTCCATCCATTGATGAAATACGGTCCCGTGAAGGTTGCGGCCTGTACCTACCAGGCTATCTCTGGCGCAGGAAAATCCTTTGCCGACTGGCCGGAAATGGTTGATAACGTGATTCCGTACATAGGCGGAGAAGAAGAAAAAAGTGAACAAGAACCCCTCAAGATATGGGGAGAACTGAAGGATAGCGTTATTGCCAAGGCTGGATCGCCCCTCATCACCACCCAGTGTATTAGGGTACCGGTAAGCGATGGGCACATGGCCGCAGTTTATGCCTCCTTTGAAAAGAAGCCCTCCAAAGAAGAGATTATCGAGTTGTGGCGTTCATATGTCGGCCGTCCCCAGGAATTGGATCTTCCCAGCGCCCCCAAGCCCTTCATCAACTACTTTGAAGAGGACAACAGGCCTCAGACCAAGCTGGACCGCGATTTGGGCAATGGCATGGGAATTGCAATCGGCAGGCTTCGGGAAGACACCATGTTCGACTATAAATTTATAAGCCTTTCCCACAATACAGTAAGAGGCGCTGCTGGAGGCGCTGTGCTCATAGCCGAGCTTCTTAAGGCTGAAGGATATATTCAGGCAAAATAATGCAAGGCTTAAGTCAGGGCGGAGATCATACTCCGCCCTTTTCCGTTTGAACTTAAGATTTTAATACTTCGGCAAGAATTTGATATAATTAACTCGTCCATGTTTTATATAATGGAAGAAAGCATGCGAGGAGGTAGAATGATGAGAGCACTGTTTATTGGTGGAACCGGCACTATCAGCACCGCTGTTTCCAGACTTGCGGTTGAATTGGGATGGGAACTTTATCTTCTAAACAGGGGCAATCTGTCAGAAAGGGTGCCTGATGGCGCCAGAGTCATCCAGTGCGATATAAATCAGGAATCAGAGGTGGCTCAGCTTATTGCAGACATGACCTTTGATGTGGTGGCTGATTTTATTGCCTTCGTACCTCAGCAGATTGAACGGGATATCCGCCTGTTCACCGGAAAGACATCACAGTTCATCTTTATAAGTTCGGCATCGGCTTACCAAAAGCCGCTTTCCCATTACAGGATCACTGAAAGTACACCCCTTGCCAACCCTTATTGGGAGTACTCCAGAAACAAAATAGCCTGCGAAGAAAGACTTATGGCAGAATACCGCCAGAAAGGATTCCCCATCACCATCGTCCGACCCAGCCATACCTATGATGAAAGGAGTGTTCCTCTGGCCGTTCATGGACGGAAGGGAAGCTGGCAGGTCATTGATCGGATGATAAAGGGAAAGCCCGTCATCATCCATGGCGATGGATCCTCTCTGTGGACCCTAACCCACAACTCGGATTTTGCAAAAGCGTTCGTGGGTATCATGGCAAATCCTGCGGCAATAGGTGAGGCCATCCATATCACCTCGGACGAATCCCTTACCTGGGATGCCATTTATGATTCCATCGGCCGGGCATTGGGGGTTACCGTTAAAAAGGTTCATGTCGCCACAGATTTTCTCATAGCTTGCGATCCCAGGCTTACAGGCAGTCTTTTGGGAGACAAGACCCATACAGTGGTTTTTGATAACAGCAAGATCAAACGGCTGGTCCCCGGATTTACCGCAACCATGCGTTTCGACCAGGGCGTGCGGTTATGTATTGACTATTTGCTGTCCCATCCGGAGTTACAGGTTGCCGATGATGAATTTGACCTTTTCTGCGATAAAATAATAGCCGCACAAAACGAAGCACTGAAAATTTTTCAGTCTTAGATCTGTAAAAACAGGGCCTGTCCAGCCGGACAGGCCTTTTTCCTGCCCTTTTCCGGTACAATGCCCTAAGGGTCAAACTAACAAGCATTAGCAATCATCGTCCTCCTGCATAATATGAAGTAGGACAAACTTATCCTGGGGGAAGGGAGGCGAAAAAATGGATAAATACGAACTTGATAACCTGAAAAAAACGCTTAAAACCGAAATCAAGGCAGAGCTTAAGGCAGACCTGGATCTTGTATGGGATGACGAGGATCAGACCAATAAGCAAAGGCAGTTCAACAAGCAGATCAACTATAACGTTCTGACCCAGAAGCAGTACCAGGGACAGGGACAGACAGCTGATGCTGACAATGAGGCTAAAGCGGATAGCGGGTCCGAAGCCGAGATCGAGGTCGAGGCTGGAGCAGCAGATGATAAAAAGCCGCCTAAGCTTTATTAGCAAAAAACGAGTGGGGATTATATCCCCACTTTAAGCCCTCTATATTCATACGGCATAAAGAAAGGGGTGGTAATATGGAGCCTCAAAAAGCATCGCCCGATGGCATAATTAAGAACGAAAAATCTATTAAGCTGGAGAAAGACAGTATACAATACAACGCTCAGGACATGGATCAGCAGCAGCGGGTTGATGTCAACCCCAGCCAGCAGAACACCCAGAACCTTAACATATTTATAAGGAATAGCAATGAGCTGTCAGGAAAAATAACCGGAGTAGCATTAATTGAGGGCTCTGCCGAGCGGGTTGCCAATGCGGAGATCCTCTTGTATTTCGGCTCCGAGTGCAAGTCCCCGGTTCATAAAACCAATTCGGATGCCAACGGAAATTTCAGTATAGAGGATATTCCACCCGGCTTTTACACCATCTGTTCAAAATATGATGGTGACTACTGGTATAAATCCTGCCACATCAAGGTTCTGCCAGGCCAGAAGGTGTTTGAGTCCATACGCCTTAAAAAATCCGGCTAGGCATTTCCGGGCATAGCTAAAGGCTGCCTGTTAAAGACAGCCTTTTTGCACGGGAATATACCTCATATTTTCGACAGTTTGCCCTGATACCATGGAGTATGACACACTGCCGGATTACTGGATTATCTCAACCACAACCCGTTTGTTGTCGCGTATGGCTGAGGCCTTCATAACAGTGCGAATCGCCTTGGCAATCCGCCCCTGTTTTCCAATAACCTTACCCATATCGTCTTCCGATACCTTCAGTTCCAGTATGAGAGAATGCTCTCCCTCCACTTCGTTTACCGAAACCTCTTCCGGATTATCGACCAACGATCTGGCGATATGTTCCAGCAATTCTTTCATTGATAGTACCTCCACTTGCAAAGAGTATGGATTACTCTGTCACTCCTGCTATCTTAAGCAGCTTCTTAACGGTTTCTGTAGGCTGGGCACCGGTAGAAAGCCACTTCTTAGCCTTTTCAGCATCCACTTTTATCTCTGATGGATCTGTAAGAGGATTATAGGTACCGATCTGCTCAATAAACTTGCCATCCCTTGGAGACCTGGAATCAGCAACTACAATTCTGTAAAAAGGCTTCTTCTTTGCACCAATCCTTTTCAGTCTTATCTTAACCATAATTTCACCACCTTTCATCTGTTCAACCAGTTGTCATGTAATTCCATTTATAATAGATCAGAAGGGCATTCTGAACCCTCCAAGACCTTTCATCATTTTGCCGCCCTTCTTGCCCTGGAATGCCTTAATCATCTTCCGCACATCCTCAAACTGTTTTAAGAGCCTGTTAACATCGGTGACTGAGGTGCCGCTGCCCTTGGCAATACGCTGACGCCTGCTGGCATTTAAAACATTGGGATTGTTTCTCTCCTGCGGGGTCATGGACTGGATGATCGCCAGTGTTCTTTCCATATGTTTTTCATCCAGATCAATCCCTTTCAGGGCTTTAGCATTAACTCCGGGCAGCATGCCCAGAATCTGATTCAATGGCCCCATCTTCTTAAGCTGCTGCATCTGCTCCAGAAAATCGTCAAGTGTAAACTGCTGGGAACGCATTTTTTTCTCGAGCTCCAGCGCCTTTTTTTCATCGAAGGCCTCCTGTGCCTTTTCTATAAGGCTTAAAACATCGCCCATCCCAAGAATTCGGGAAGCCATGCGATCAGGGTAGAAGGGTTCCAGATCATTGAGTTTCTCACCCATACCCGCAAACTTAATGGGTTTTCCGGTAACTGCTCTGGTGGACAGCGCCGCTCCGCCCCTTGTATCACCATCCAGCTTGGTCAGGATAATTCCATCTATACCCAGCTGCTCATTGAATGAGCCGGAGACATTTACCGCATCCTGGCCTGTCATGGAATCCACAACAAGAAGTATTTCATGGGGTTTAACGTTTTGCTTGATGCGTTTTAGCTCATCCATCAGCTCGGAATCCACATGTAGACGCCCCGCCGTGTCAATGATCACTACATCAAACTGCATAGACTTGGCGTGGGCTACAGCCTTTTTGGCAATATCCACAGGATCGTTTCCGGTACCCATTTCAAAGACGGGGATGTTCAGCTGACTCCCCACCACCTGAAGCTGTTTGACAGCAGCCGGACGGTATACGTCGCAAGCTACAAGGAGTGGTTTCTTGCCTTCCTTGCGAAGGAGGTTGGCAAGCTTACCGCTGGTAGTGGTTTTACCAGAACCCTGCAGACCCACCATCATAAAAACAGTGGGAGGAGCCGGAGAAAAAGTGATCCTGGCCGGAGTGGTTCCCATGAGCTTTATCAGTTCCTCATGGACAATCTTGACAACCTGTTGCCCCGGTGTAAGGCTTTCCAGGACCTCACTGCCTACGGCTCGTTCGGTGATGCTGTTTATGAAATCCTTGACCACCTTAAAGCTGACATCCGCCTCAAGCAGCGCCAGCTTTACCTCACGCATCATAGCCTTCACATCTTTTTCGGTGATGCGTGCCTGACCCTTTATTTTTTTCATCAGGTTCTGAAGCTTTTCAGATAATCCTTCAAATACCATGTATCAATCCCTCAATATGCTTATAATGAATCCATAACCTTTCCAAGAGCCTTTACCGCCTCCTGGAAAGACTTGTTCCCCGCAGCCTGGGGAACCTCCCTCTCCACCCTGTTCAGGCAGGAAAGGGCTTTTTTCATGATCTCTTCCTGCTCCCGGAATCGTGTTGCCAGACCCAGTCGCGCTTCATAGTTTTCCAGGGCTGTCCTACCTTTGCGGATGCTGTCGTGAACTCCCTGTCTGCTGATTCCAAGCTCCTCGGCAATCTCTCCCAAGGAATAATCATCATTGTAATACAGATCTAGGATTTCATACTGGCGGGCTGTGAGAAGCTGCCCGTAAAAATCCAGTAGCATGGAAACCTCATAAAACTGTGTGCCTTCAGCCAAAGCGGCTTCGATTTTTATATTATCCTTCATGGGTTTCATCCTGTCAAGCTTTTTTACTTTACATGACTATTTGATTATATGACCATGCATCGCCCTTGTCAAGATCTGATTGATGGAAGTTCTCACGTCCCACCTCCAGTATTGTCATTGTGAGGAGCAACGCACGAAGCAATCCCCTAGATTGCCACGCTCCACTTCGTTCCGCTCGCAATGACACGTACCTCTATGTCATTACGAGAAGGCGAAGCCGACGAAGTAATCTCACCTTCTGGGAGAACGCTCGCAATGAATAACATATAAACCCATGGCCTGAACCATACTAATGAGGGCAGCACCAAGCCGCCTGCGAGGTGTCGGATGAAAAACAGATTTCTTGGATTAGTCTATGTTATCCTCTTCTCATTGCTGGTGATTACAGCCATTACCCAGTATGCCGAAAAAGGCACCTTGGTCATATGGATGTCCCTTGCACTGGGAGCGCTCTACCTTCTGCCGGCGATGCTTGAAAGGCTTTTAGACATCATCATCCCGCCACTACTAAAATACGTGATCCTGGCTTTTTTGTTTTTATGCTTGCACGTGGGAGGCATCATGTCTTTCTACGAGAGATTTAACGGGTGGGATAGCTTCATCCATCTGATATCAGGCTGCTTAACTCCTGCTCTTGCCCTGTCGATGATCAATATCCTTAACAGGAATCCTATGTTCCTCAAAAACCTGTCACCCGGATTTATCTTTGTTTTCATGTTTCTCTTTGCAGCAGGTGCAAGCCTTATATGGGAGTATCTCGAACTTTTCAGCGACTCCCTTTTCGGAACCAACCATCTGAACGACACAATTTTGGATAACGGTCAGGTGGATATCGGTCTTATTGATACCATGACCGACCTTTTGTTTTCCCAGTCGGCCTCCCTGTTGACTTCGTTCTGCCTGTACCGTGCCATCAAGAAGGACAGATGGCTGAGCATTTCAAGAATACTGATCACACGGGAAGAGAAATAAGACAATTGACAAATACCCCCGGGTTTACTTAACGGTTGCCATGCCTTATAATCATTTAAGGAATCACGATATTACCGAGGTGTCACATGAGACTGCGAAGTATTCCTAATGCCAAAGAATTGTTACCATCCTTCAGTAATTATGTACCAGAGCCTGGCTTGTTCAAGGAGCGATGGTCATCCTTCTTTGGGAACTTCAACGAGATTCAGCTGGAGATCGGTGCCGGTAAGGGAGAGTTCATCATTACACTGGCTCAGAAAAATCCCGGGATAAACTACATTGCCGTTGAGCGGTGCCACACCATTGTTCTTAAGCTTTTGAGAAAGATACCCGAAGAAGGTTTGCGCAATCTGGCTGTAACCAGTATTGATGCTGACTTTCTGGAGGAGTTCTTAAGAGAAGGGGAAGTCGGTAAACTGTATCTGAATTTCTCTGATCCATGGCCTAAGGGACGGCATGCAAAAAGGCGCCTGACCTCTCCCAAATATTTAAGACTCTATGAGAAGATTCTTAAGGATGGCGCAACCATTGAACTTAAAACAGACAATCGAAAGTTCTTCGATTACTCTCTGGAACAATTTGAAGATTCAGCCTTCGAACTTGTTACCATAACCAATGATCTTTATAACAGTGATCTTTTGGAAGGGAATATTCCTACCGAGTATGAAACCCGTTTTCATAATTTGGGTACTCCAATAAACAAGCTCATCGCACGGCTGGACAAGAAAAAAATTCAAGCATGAATGAACAGGACAGCGGCTGGCAAAAGCCATATTGACAATGTAACTTCTTCATTGTATACTGTTATTCGTCAACTTAGGGGAGTAGCTCAGTTGGTAGAGCAGCGGTCTCCAAAACCGCGTGCCGCGGGTTCAAGTCCTGTCTCCCCTGCCAAGGTACGAAAAAATCCTATTCAGGCAAGTTACAAGCTTTGAATAGGATTTTTTATTAACTACACTTTCAATAACGCATCTCATTGATTAAAGGATTTGATGGCCGATGATGCAGAAGGGATCGGTATCCGCATGGCTCTTTGGTGTTTTCGAGAGTACCCAATGCAATCATTGGATATGCGCGAAAAACCCGGTATGGGCGGCTTCTCCATGATTTCTCCTTGCCATGGGACGTCCCATAAAGTAAAATACAAGTGAACATATGTTCTCAGAGAGGGAGAAAGCAGTATTGGCACGAAGGAGAAAGGCTAAAAAAACTGAAGGGGTCACAGGAGTTTTGGAAAATCCATCTGCTGATATGGACATCAAATCTTCTGCTAAGGCTGATGGTGCGGATCAGGAAAAGCCATCTACAGTCTTCAAGGTCTCAGTCCGAAACCTGGTATCCTTTTCGATCCCGGAGGACACCACCTGGTCTTTCACCACTTATTCCCAGCTTCAGGAGGGCTCCCATGCTCATACTGAAATCCAAAACAGGCACAAGACAGAAGGCACATATCAATCGGAAGTTTACCTCACCTATCTATATCAGTCCCATAAGTACATGGTAGAAATCAGCGGGCGGGCTGATGGCATCTGGGAACTGGAAGATGGAACCATCATTCATGAGATCAAAACCACTTCCACCCAGCTGTCGGAGATCCATGAGGATTTCAGTGAAGCCCACTGGGCTCAGGGAAAATGTTATGCCTTTATCCATGCCTCCAACAAAAACCTGAACAGTATCACTGTGCGCCTTACCTACTTCCACCGCCCCAGCGGGAAGGAAAAGAGTTTTGACAGGACTTTTACTATTGACAGGCTGGAGAAATTCATAAGTGGCCTGATCCATCCCTTTGCGGCATGGGCATTGTCTCAGGCCAAATGGCGTGAGATGCGGAACCTGTCCATAAAAGCCCTGGAATTCCCCTTCCCAGCCTATAGAGAAGGACAGAGGCTTCTGGCCTACAACACCTTCAGGTGTATACAGGATGGTAAACGGCTTTTTGCCCAGGCACCTACGGGAACAGGCAAGACCATGGGGGTTCTGTATCCTGCCATCAAGACTCTCGCTGAGGGCACTATTGAACGAATCTTTTACCTTACCGCAAAAAACACCACCCGAGCCGTTGCTGAAAATGCTTACAGACTTTTGACCCTTCAAGGCCTTCGACTCAGGGTTTTGACCCTGACCGCCAAGGACAAGATCTGTCCCCACCTCATACGTGACTGCAATCCTGACAAATGCTCATATATTCAGGGCTATGCCCACCGTTCCAAAAAGGCCGTTAAGGAATTGATAAAAAAGACTGACGCCTATAACATGGAAAACATAACCGAAACCGCCATGAAACACAACCTCTGCCCCTTTGAACTCAGTCTGGATCTTGCCCTTCAATGCGACTTGATCATCTGCGACTATAATTATGTCTTCGATCCCAGGGTTAGTCTGAGACGTTTCTTCCAGCAAAAAACCCGTGAAGACTGCCTGATCCTTGTGGATGAAGCCCATAACCTCTTTGACAGGGCCCGGGAGATGTACTCAGCCTCCATTAGCAAAAAGGAGATTCTGGAGATGTCAAGGCTTATAAAGCAGGATCTTCCGGCAGTATACAAGGCACTGCGCAGCATAAGCAGGGTTCTGGCATCTATTGAAAAGAAAACGGCAGCAGACAGGATAGAAGCCGGGGGCACCAGCTATTATGTCACGTCTGATTTTCCCGAATCCCTCACCGGCCCGGTGACCTGTTTCATTGACGAAACCGAGCATTGGATGCTTACCCGCGGGGACGAAGAGGAGGATTATACCGATGGTTTGATCACTCTTTTCTTCGATCTTTTGCATTTTAAGAACATTTCGGAGCTATATTCTCCTGAATACCGCACGCTGATAACCGGGGATGGGAGCCGGCTAAAACTGACTCTGCTGTGCCTGGATCCGGGCATCATGCTGGGTAAGGTCATGGATACAGCCCGATCATCCATTCTTTTCTCTGCCACCCTCTCGCCCCTGTCCTATTTTCGTGATATTCTGGGAGGCCGCAAAGAGGATGCAACCCTTAAACTGCCCTCTCCCTTCCCCCGGGAGAATCTGCTTGTGGTTATTGAGGACTGTGTGGAAACCCGTTTCCGATACAGGCAGAAGTATATGGAACGAACCTCTAATGCAATTTATCAGTGGGTAAAAAACCATATCGGCAATTATATGGTCTTTTTCCCGTCTTACAAGTATATGACCGATGTTCTGGAAGTCTTTACGAACCTGGAGGGTGATTTTAAGATACTATACCAGGAGAAGGACATGGATGAATCTTCGAGAAATTCCTTTCTGGGTGAGTTCGAAAATTTTGGGGATATCATCCGGATCGGTTTTTGTGTCATGGGAGGGATCTTCGGGGAGGGTATCGACCTTTCCGGGGATCGCCTCACCGGTGTGGTAATTGTCGGGGTGGGACTGCCCCAGGTATGTCCGGAACAGGAGATCATGCGCAGCTATTATCAGGATAAAATGGGGAACGGTTTTTCCTATGCCTACACCTATCCCGGCATCAATCGTGTACTCCAGGCCTCGGGACGGCTGATACGGTCGGAAACCGACAGGGGAGCGCTTCTTCTGATAGATTCGCGCTTCGGACAAACCGACTATTTGCAGCTCCTGCCCGATGAATGGCATCCAGTTCCCCGGACGTCCGCAGGAATGGATCTTGAAGCAGGGACAAGGCAGTTTTGGGAGAAGAGATGACATAGAGGCGGCCTTTTAGAATATCCCCAGGAACTTTTTTGGAACATTTATCTGAACCGATACCAGCTTTCCACCGCTAAACACGTAAGCCAGGTCTTCACTGGCAAGATAGATGCTTTCCACCTTGGAAAGGGAGGTATATACATCTACAACCTCACCGTTCCCATTGAGGAAATATACCTCTGAACCGGCCGCACAGGCAATGGTACGCCCTTTGGTTTTTATCTGGGTCACCTCGGCATCCACCACAAGCCACTCATGGGCCGATCCCTTGCCATCGATGGCCTTAAGTGAGGTTTGCTTTCGTTTTTCCCTGCTGAGAATCTCGCCGTCCAATATGGCAGCTATGGTAGTATCATCGGGAGTTATCCCGCATGTGGTAAGAAGATCACCCTCCAGATCCAAACGCCAGATCATACCAAGATCTTTACCCACACACATCAAATCCTTCTCACCATAAAGAAGCAGCCTCTCACTGGAGAATGGCAGGGCTCCCCCAAACAAATCTTCCCTGCCCTGGCTGTCACGGATACTCCCCCTCTGATTCATGGAGAGATCAAGAAATTCAAACAATGAAATGGTTTCAAGGCTTTGGGCATCAATACCGCAAACAATAAAGGCCGTATGATCGAAGCTGGGGTAATGGTAAACTGCAAAGGGATAATAATCGGATATATTCCTTAGCACAATCTTTTCCCCTTCGTGGGAAAAGGCATGTATGATCCTTTTATACCCCGCCTGATCGCTCTTGGTGATAACAAGTATCCAGTTCTCATATATGCCGGCATTTACAATGTCCACATCCAGGGTTTTATCCCATAAAATAGTTCCATCCCTGATAACACCCAGATACCTTCCCCCCATATCGGCTACCAGAACATTATTGTTATGGGTCTGGATAAGGGGTTTTTTAAGGCTGACAGGCACATGCCAGAGTTGGTTTCCCATCCTGTCGAAGCATTTAACTGAGCTTATGGATCCTACAATTATATGATCCGACAAGGTAGCATGGCTTGTCTGGGCAGAAGCGCCGTCGGATGGAATTTCTATAATTTTTTGATTGGACTCTTCCACAACATCAAGCACTTGTTTGTAGGTGCCGCCAAAGCCTGTTTTGAAGATATCCAGGGGGTTGATTTGGAAAAAAGAGTACAATGCGACAACTATCACTGCCAGCACCAGGACAATGAACATAAGAAATCTGCGCAAGTGGAACCTGTACTGTGCCGCTTCCTTTGTTTCCTGCATGGGCTATGCGTTCTCCTTTGTTTTTCGGGCATGGCTGTCCATACCTGTTTCTATCTTTAGCCTGGACTCTAAAACAACTTGAGTATTTCCATTCCCTTGACATATTGAGGATCGTTTTGAGTCCTTAACGTGTCAAGGAGACCATTGAGTCCATCCCTTGTAATGGCATCTATATTCCCGCTGACGGGTATATTATTGGCTGATTGGAACTTTTTAATGGCTTCCCGGGTCTCTTCATCCAGTCTCTTGTCGGGAATACCCTCAAAATAGCCGGCAGCCCGCAGAATCCTTTCGGCCTGATAAACACTGTCTCCATAGTCATTCAGGGTCAGCGTCCCGTCATTGGTCAAACCACTCACCAGCATAAGATCAATCCCGTTGGGAAGGGTTCTGTTCGCGGCCTCAACATTTGGCATAAGCCCTACACCATGGATTTCTCTGCCATTACGTGTCAGATAGTGGCCGGTGGTTATCTTAATAGTACCCAGGATTTCATCGGGTGACAGGAATACGCCGCGATAGACCAGCCATTCAATCTCTGATATATATCTTGCGCCATGCTGCCGGCTGTATTTGGCATAGGCCTCCGGGGTAAGAACGTAAAACATGTTCTGGACAATGCCCTTTCCATAGGTTTTCTGTCCTATCAGAACACCCTTTCCCGCATCCTGTATGGCACCAGCCAGTATCTCAGCGGCGCTTGCCGTATTCTCGTTCACCAGGACAGCTATCAGCCAGGGCGACTCCTTAAGCTCCGAATAGTAGTCCTTGTCGGAGAGTCTTTCAGACTTGAAATCAAGGCTTGTGATCAAACCTTCAGGGATCAGCCTGCGGGCAACGGCCACAGCCTCATCCACAAATCCGCCGGAATTGTCCCTTAAATCCAGCAGGATCTTGGTTATCCCCATTCGCTCTATCTCATCCATAGCCTTATTGAACTTATCGGCTGTATTGCTGTTGAAGGACTCGATATAGATGTGTGCCACATCATTTTCTATCCTCCATACCACCGGACTTATCACAACAAGCCCTCTTTGAATTGTGACATCCATCCTGGCTGACTGGCGCTGGATGGTCAGTGTCACCTTGGTGCCCTCCTCCCCTCTTATCTCGGAGGCTACAATATCGGGCTCCTTGCCAAAGGTGGATACACCGTCCACGGCCAGAATGATATCCCCGTCGCAAAGCCCGGCCCTTTCGGCTGGTGAGTCCTCATAAACCTTTACAATCCGAACCCCTTCCGGGCATTTTTCGAGAGAAGCACCTATCCCGATGAAATTTCCCTGGAGGCTTTCATTAAGCTGCTGTGTCTCCTTCTTATCATAAAAACCGCTGTATGGATCCAAACCGCTGAACATTCCCTTTAGCGCCGTCTTAAGTGCCTCTTCATCGTCCATGTCCAGATAATACATATCCTGCATGAACTCAACAGCACTATTGAGGTAGTCCCCATAGTCCATGCCCATGGATGTGGTGAAGGATGTAAGGAGCATGACACACAGAACCAATAAGGCTGCAGCTTTCTTCATAGTTTTTTAAACCTCCAGGCACAAATTCTCTCCTATAAACGAGGAACCCTGCCGGTCCGCTATTCCAGACAGGAACCCCAGGGATCCACAAAACTATTCTAGCATATTGGCCGGGTAAAAAGAATCTGTTTCAGAATGAAAGAATTCTGTCCGAGTAATCCTTTACCAGCTCATCGCCCATATATTGAATCAGGTTGTAAAAGAGCTTCGCGGCCTGCTCATTGGTAATCCTGCCGGAAGGGTTGAAAAATCCTCTCTCGTCGCCCTGGAAGATACCCAGGCTATAGGCTACAGATGCTGCGTTCCTGGCATAGGCTGGTATGCTGTCGTTATCTACATAGGGGGTGTTGGTGTTTGGCCAGGGAGCCAGGTTTTCCAGGCCAAGAGCGCTCACAATCATTTTTATGGCCTCTGCATAAGTGATATAGGACTCCGGCTCGAAATAGTATCTTCCGGTTCCCGCGGTGATCCTGTTCTCGTAAGCCCTTTTAATCAAGGAATAGTCGGGATCATCCAGCGAAACGTCGATGAACGGCGATACCTCAACTGTCTTGTTTCTGTTCCTTGTAGCAAGCGAGGAGGTCCTGACATTTGGATCCGCTGGTATATCCCTCACAGCCTGCATGAGCATGATGACAAATTCACGGCGGGTGATGTATTTATTGATGTTATAATCATCTCCCGTTCCCGGAATAACCTCAAGGCCGAAAAGGATGCTGACAGGCTCTTGTGCCCAGTGTCCGTTAAGCTGCTTGATATTGGGCACCATCAGTCTTTCCAGAACAGGCGGTGTGGAGATGCCTGTCCTGCTTTTATAGTCCTTGAGTACAGGAGTGGGCCTGTTTTCACTGTCCATTTCGGGCAGCCTTGCATGATAATCCAAAACAGCCTCCTCCCAGGTTCTCCTCACATAGCCTCCGTCAAAGCTGATCTGCCAGGGTTCATTTTCAGAGAACTTAATCTGTTGGCGGGTGGTGGTGGATACGGTCACTTCAGCTGAGCCGCCCCACTGATAGGGATCGTTCTCCCCCATCATTCGCGCTTCCAGAGTGTACTGTATCTTCTGGGTCTGGGTGGAGCTCCAGTATTGATCATAGGCATAGAGTCTCCCCGATATCCCCACTGAAATGGTATTATCCCTGTTACCGTTGACCACATAGGTCTTCCTGCCTGCGAATTCTCCTGCATAATAGTTCAGGGCAGGTTTGGGGTCGGTCAGAAGGGATCTTGAAAAATTATAATCACTCAGGGTATATATGTCTCCTCCAATGGTGATCCGTTCGGTGGGCAGCCGTGTAAGACGTGTGGATTCGGTAATCTGCCCGTTGACCTTTGTGTCGGAGACCGTCTCATATATGACCACCCGTGTCAGGGCTGCCGCCTCCTCGGCGTTTTCCAGCCTGTAGGTATAGGTAGCTGTCTCAATATCATTCCTTACGCGCTTGTCAATGGTCAGGGTTCCCGAAAGAAATATGGGCTTTCCGGTAAGGAAGCACATTTCAGTATAGTAATACTCATTATCTTCGCTAACATTTACGGCCGATATGCCGCCTTCATAACCAAGGGTTCCCTCAACAGCCAAAGCTTCCATGGGCATCAGGATAATGACTGCTGCCACTACGAAAAAGCCTATCCATTTCATCAATCCTGCTTTCATGCTGATACCTCCATTCATTATTCCACGATGATTATGATGCCATCATGGCTTGCGCTGTTGCTTACCATGTGCACATTGTCCCCAGGGCGGATGGACGATAAATGGGTTATAACCCCGTCTTTTATGACAATGGCTCCTGCCGGGACAGCGACATCTCTGGTGGATGCGTTTTCCCAGATATGGCTATCGTTATCGTACTCCATGACTTCCGTGAGGCTGAACCCGGAATCGGTAAGGCTCAGAACCCTGCCCCTGCTGTGAACATCGGCGTAGGGTGAAGTGCTGACCAACAGGGTTTTTCCTCCTTCTTCCACTATATAAACGCTTTGGTTGATATAACTATCATCAAAGTTCAGCATGTTTCCTGTCCCCTCATTTTCCAGAAACCTGGTAACCGAGGGATCAATATTAAAGGTTTTTGGGGTATTGCTGAAGGACCAGCCGGTACCGGAAAGCTCGGCAAATGACTCTACAGTAAAGGATTTCAGGGGATCCACAAGCTTTATCCTTCCCCTGTAAATGGAAAGGCTTCCCTTACCAGCACGGGTATTGCTCACCACAACCTGACTCACAAGCATATTCGAACCCACAGATTTATCGGCTGAAAGCTGAACAGGATCCATTATATCCAGTGAACTGACGTCCACAAGTCTGCCGTCCTTGACTGCTATTGTGCCGGAATCAAATCCGATCATATGGGATGAGTTTTCAAGCTCAAGCCTTTTGAGGGTGTTGGAGAGGGCGAGAACATTATCTGTGAAAACCACTTCATATTGGGGCTGAGACCTGAATGACGCCATTACAATGCTGTCTTCCCCAAGAAGATCCTGCTGAACCGCAATGTAGGCCATGCCGAAGATGCGGCCCGATGGTCTGTCCTTATAGTCGCGGTTATAGGCAAAGGTTTTGATGCCCATTACCGGTAGGTGCTCCCACCGACCATTCACAAACTCTTGTATGCCCGACAGAGCCAGTTTATTGTTTATATCATCATAGTATTCAATGTTTCCCCGGAAGATGGCCGAAACAGGTTTGGGATCCTTTATAAGATCGATCCCGGCCACATGGATGCTGGTGCCATCAATCTGTGCCAGTATCCTGACCCGATCGCCTTCATGAACCTCGCTGCGGGATATGGGACGATCATTGCGGTAGACCGGTACATCCGCCGGAACGGCAATGCTCCGGTAGGTGCCATCATCCAGCTTAAGCACCAGGTTTACCGGACTCATCATATACACAGTACCGTACACAGGCTCATAATAGCTTCGGGTACTCAACCTGTCTATATATCCGTCCTCATCTAGCATGATGAAAGCAAAATCGCCAGGCCGTATATCCTCAAGCGCGGCCTGGTATCCGTCTCTCATAACGGGAATGCTGTAAGCAAAGCTGAAGGTTCTGAGCCTTGACAGGCTATCCTGAGCATCAGGTGATACGCCAGAACCGTCCCCATGGTAAAGGGTGATATAACCGAGGGATGGGTTGATCTCCTTTACCACACCGCTGATAAAACCTGCCCCTTCCAAGATGCTTGTGCTGGCAGCCTCCCCTGCCGCTGAAACAGGAGCCGCCTGATAGCTCAATATTAGGCAAAACAGCATGATGATGACGGCTGTTGTTTTTATATAACGCAATTTATATGCCTCCATTTCAATACTGCACTCTTTAAAAATATCGGCATATAAAGGCGCCATATAAAGCCGTCAGGATTACCGTTCTGTTACATTATGATGCGGATTTTCAGTGGTGGATTTCCTGAGATCCCTGAACCTGACCTCAGTTACCATCATTCCAACAAAAATCAGAAGGCATCCCATAGCCGTGCTCAGGGTAAGCTTTTCAGTGATTCCTCCAGGACCGGGTATGGTCAAGGCGAAGAGAGCCCCAAACACAGGTTCGAAAGTGAGAAGAAGCGCCGTACGGGTTGGGGTGGTATACTGCTGGGCTATGGTCTGAACACTGTACGCAAAAGCAGTGCCCAGTGCGCCAGTATACAGGGCGGTTAAGATAACCCGGCTGTTGATCGCAATGGACACAGGTTGGGTCAAAAGCCCATAACCTGCCCAAAGAATACCGTACATGACAGCGGCTGAAAAAATCTGTACGACAGCCAGATGCCTGGCATCGGACTCTTGGGTGAACTTGTCAATAAAGATTATCTGGAGCGCAAAGCATACAGCGCATAATAGAGTAAGGGTATCACCAATATTCCAGTCTCCCGAAAATCCTCCGCTCAGAAGAAATAATCCTGTTGTTGCCAACAAAACCCCTATCGCAGCCCTTACCGGGGGTTTTTTCTTAAGGTAAAATGCTGAAATCACAGGCACCATAACAACATTCAGCCCGGTGATAAAAGCCGAATGAGACGCACTGGTGTAGTTCAGGCCGACGTATTGCAAAGACATTCCCGCAAAAAGGGTAAAACCGATAATAGTTCCCTGAATCAAAGCTTTGCGGTTAATTTTTCCCATTTGTCTGGCAAAAATCATAGCCAGGATGATCCCGGCTATGGAAAATCTGAGAAACAGATAAGCGTAATAAGGTATGTTCTCAGTGATATTTTTCATCAGAATGAACGACGACCCCCAAACTACAGTAATACTGAGTATGGAAAGGTCGGCTTTAATCTGTCGTGTCATATTATGCTTACATCCTTATGCGTTCAAATTGAGTATTGTATTTTATCATTTCAAATGTCTTTTCCCTTATGCTATTCACTTAAGTCACCCGGAACCACTGAGGGCTATAATCAGATTGCTGAACCATCCCATAACAATAGAGTCTGAGAAGGGTTCGGGTATGCTGATAATATTAAGTGACCCGATAAAAGGAATTACAAGGGCAAAGATCAGGTAGGTCACAATAATACCTACACCAAGTCCCAGTGCCATGCCTCCGGTTCTGTTTGCTGTGCTCATGATGGTGCTGTAATTAAGAACGGAGGTCAGGATCTTTCCAATCAAAACAACCAGCAGCTTGACAACAATAAAAATAACAATGATGGCCAATACCTTCATGATAGTGAAGGTAAGCATATCATTCATGGTAACAACTGTTTCCTGATAGGATGTTCCTGTATCTGCCGCCGAATTGGTTATCATCATGAGTTGCTTGAGAAATGGGCTTTCGGACATGGCTTCATTGAGCTGAGGACTTTTTTCGAAAAGATCCGAAGAGGATCCCAAACCACCAAGGTTTATGGCTGGCAACTGGGAAACAGCAGGAAGAATCCTGTCTATTCTTTCACCAATAGCTTTCCCGATACCCGTCTTCTGCATCGCCAGGAGTGCCAGTTTGGAAGAAAACGCATAGGCACAGATAATGCCAAGTATGTATCCTGCAAGGCTGAAAACTGTGTTAACGAGGCCGCGGATATAGCCCTTCAATCCAAATAATGCGATTATGATAACAACAGCATAGTCAACCCAGTTGAAATCAAAACCAAACAAGAGGTCGGCGGCGATGAAGAGGCCTACTGCCAAAAAAAGAAGGGCAGCCGGAAGTTTGCTTACTGCTGCAGATGCAGGTCTTGGTCTTCTATAGCCATATCCCAAAATAACACCCCCTGGTCCCGAACGGTCTGGTAAAATCCTAAGCTGGGCAATATTTACTTAAGTAATGTAGTAACGTTAATGCTTATCAGCAATAATATCGACATAATCAAAACGCCTATCATAACGGATCTTCGTTTGAATATCACTTAAATCCCTCCTATTACTAAGGCTTTCGGATTTCCCGACCCATTATATCATTTTGCATTTATTTTGTAAAATAAATTTAAGATTAGTGAAATATAAAGTCTGCTAGAATAGTGCTATTGGCTTATGGAGGTTTTTATAAATGCCCTTTGACGGAGTATTGACTCATTTTATGGCGGAAGAACTAAATAGCAGGCTCTCTGGAGGAAGGATCGGAAAGATCTATCAGATTTCCAGGGATACCATCATCCTTCAGATCCGGGCCGGTGGCGAAAATTACAGGCTGCTCATATCCAGTAATGCTTCCTCACCTCGTATCCATCTGACTGAGAAGCAGTATGAGACGCCGGATAATCCACCTGTTTTTTGCATGGTCCTTCGAAAGCACCTGTCAGGAGCAAAGATCCTGGGCTTTGAAGCTGCCGGTTTTGAGCGTGTGATCACAATGGAGGCCGAAGCTACTGATGAGCTGGGCGACAGATCCGTAAAAAAGCTGGTTGCCGAGATCATGGGAAAGCATAGCAATATCATACTCCTGAACAGGGACAACCGGATTATTGATGTAATTCGTCATGTGGACAGCCAGGTGAACCGTGTAAGGGAGCTGCTTCCTGCCAGAACCTACATGTCCCCCCCAGCTCAGGACAAACTTGATCCTTCATGCGACGACACCCACACATCTGTTTTGAGCGATTTGAAGGAGTCTGGCCGCAGGATTGAAAACTATCTGCTGGATAAGCTCCAGGGTTTCAGCCCGGTATTGTGCAGGGAATTATGCAGCCGTGCGTTAGTGGACGAAAGAAAATCCGCCGCTGACCTGACTTCCGATGAAGCTGTCCGACTTGTTGGTGCATTGCATGATATGATGCACACTCTGCTTAATCAGGGGCCAACCCCCGTTGTAATCCAGGATTCATCCGGGAAGGCCATAGATTTCCATGTCACCGATCTGGTTCAATATCCTTCAAGAAAGCATTATGACACCATCAGTCAGGCCATCGACTCCTATTATCAATCGCGACAGTTGAAAGAGACCCACTCGCAAAAGACCCTTGAACTGGTCAAGACCGTTGGAAAGCTCATAGAAAAGTGCGAGAGGCGTTTGTCTATTAATGTTCAGGCCTATGAAGAGAATAAGAACTTTGAGCAGTTCCGCCTTTTCGGCGAACTCATCACTTCCTCCATTTATGCGCTTAAAAAGGGTATGAACAGTGCCCGCATACGAAATTATTACGCCGAGGGCGAGGAATATGCGGAGATACCGCTGGATCCCCATAAAACCCCGCAGGATAACGCCCAACACTATTTCAAGCGCTATGGAAAAGCCAGAACCGCATTCAACTATGCCAAGAACCAGATAGAAAACCTGAAAAAAGAATTGTTATGGCTGGAGAGTGTCATGCTCTCCATTGAAAGCGCTGAAGACAACAACCAGCTTCAGGATATCCGTCTGGAGCTGTACGAGCAGGGTTACCTGAAGGCCTTCCCAAAAAAGGGGCGTAAGGACACCCAGCTTAAGTCTTCCCCCATCAGAGTGGTATCTTCCGATGGATTTGAGATCTTTATAGGGCGAAACAACAAGCAGAATGACAGATTAACCCTGAAAAGCGCAAGACATGAGGACATATGGCTTCATGTCAAGAATTTCCCCGGCTCCCATGTGATCATAAAAGCAGGAGGGCGCCAGATCCCCGACAGCACTCTGGAGGAAGCGGCAGGGTACGCAGCCTGGTACAGCAAAGCCCGCTCAGCTCCGAAGGTCGAGGTAGATTACACATCGGTTCGCAATGTAAAAAAACCATCCGGGTCAAAGCCCGGAATGGTCATTTATGTTAATTACAATACCATTATGGCAACACCAAAAGCTCCTGAAACAGTCGACGATTGACGCCGGCAGGGCAAGTGACGTGATAAGATTTTGCTTTTCGGCCTTTTCAGCTAAAAAGCCTCTTACAGACCTTCTCCAGATGATAATAGACCTTCTCCCTGTCTATGGTTTTGAATTCACCGTCCTGATACAGGATGCGGCCATCCACCATGGTCATGGATACATCTGAACCCTGAGCTGAGTATACCAGGGCTGAACACAGATTATGCAGCGGCTTCAAATGCGGCTTTTCCAGATCTACCATGATCAGATCAGCTTTATTGCCTTCCTGGATGGAGCCCACATGGGGCATTCCAAGAGCCCTTGCTCCGTTGACCGTGGCCATTTTAAGAACCTCATCGGCCGTGATGAGTCTGGGATTTCGGGTACTACCCTTATGGAGTATGGAAGTCAGGTACATATCCTCCCACATATTCAGGTTGTTATTGCTTGAGGCACCATCGGTTCCGATACAAACATTCAGACCTGCTGAAAGAGCCTCTGGAACGGGTGCGATACCACTGGCCAGCTTCAGATTGCTGGCAGGGTTGTGGATGACCGATACGCCCTTCTCCCTCAAAAGGCTCATATCGTCTTCGGTTATGAAGACGCAATGGGCCGCTATGGTTTTCAGTTCAAACAGTCCAAGATCATAGAGATGGGCTGTGGGAGTTTTTCCATGGGTTCTAAGGCAATCCTCATGTTCACGCACAGTCTCATCCAGGTGGACATGGATGGGCACTCCCAGCTTCTCAGCATTATTAGCAATGGCCTGGATATAGGAAGGAGAACAGGTATAGATGGCATGGGGGGCCATTGCGGCAGTAATCCTGCCCTCAGCGGCACCGTTCCACTTCTTTACAAAATCCACGCTCTCCTTCATGGCCCGATCCTCGGAAAAGTCAGGCCCTGCATTATTGGAGGTCTGCCCCCTGGAGAGCTGGGCTCTTATGCCGGAAAGTTCAACAGCCGAGGCAATATCATCCATATGATCATACATGTCGGCAAAACAGGTCGTGCCGGTTGACAGCATCTCCATGATCCCCAGAAGGGACCCCCAGTATACATCATCCCCATTCAACCTGTCTTCCACAGGGAAAATATGGTCAAAAAGCCATGTTTGAAGATCCATATCGTCGGCATAATTGCGAAGCAGTGTCATGGGAACATGACAGTGGCCGTTGATCAGACCCGGCATCACCAGTTTGCCGCTTCCGTCGATAATATGGGCATCCTCTGAGGTTTTTGAAATATCCGAACCAATTTTCGTAATGGTCCCGTTCTCTATCACAACATCCACGTGTTCCAGGACTTCATTTTGGTCGTTCATGGTCAGTACCGTGGTATTCCGAATGATATGATTCATGGCTGTGCCTCCGAAATATTAATACCTATAACCCCTGTCATCCACCCGGGGTTGGAGTCGGTGCGGGATCGGGTGTAGGATTTGTTGTAGTTTCATGAGCGACGGCAGTTATAACAACCGTAACACTGGGTCTTTCCCTTAACGAGACCCCAGTGGGCAGGCTGACCGTAACCGGCACCTGATGATCGCCCTCTCCCAGATCCTTGACACTGATACTGCATTTTATGTTATCGGCCTTAAGATCCTGAATCAATTCAGGACGTCCCTCCACGGGAATATTAACCGAACTGTGAACAATCGCATATTCAAAGGATCCTGTCGTGTCACTGTCGTATATGGAAATCATATTTGTGGAAAATTGTATTGTTCGGGTGGACAACGGATCTATACTGACCAGAGCCGTAACGGGACGGCTCGTTTCCGCGAGGGCCGCCCCCTGGGGCACAATCAGGTTCAACTCGGTTTTAAAGGTCTCCGATTTACCTTCAATGTCAATAGCCTCCGCCTCTATTCTGGAAAGGGAATCCAGAAGGTTCTTCGTTCCTATAACCAAAACACTGGATGGGTCAGGAATAATCTCCTTGAAATAGTACCCGGTTTTTGGCTTTCCCTTTATTGGCGTAGCAAGGGGAAGCTTCCGCGCCAGATCAAAGCTGACAATGGCAGGGTATTTGCCCTCAAATTGGGACATGGGTTTCCCTTCAATATCATAGACAGTGGCTCTAACCACAAGTTCCTTTGTAACGCTTAAATCGTTCAGATTAACCAAAGCCACTACCCTTCCAACCCTTGAAAGGGTACCCTCCTTCTCCTCTATCAGGATGATACCGGGATCCACTCTCTGGTTAACTACCTGGTAGCCTTCTGGCAGACTTCCGGTGAACTCGATGGTCACCGGGTACTGCTTGCCGACAACTCTTTCAAAATGGAGCCTGACTGATGTCGGGTTGGTACCTATGATAATGATATCCTTATCTCCGGTATACTCGGGTGATCCCACATCAACAGACTTTATACCCGAGCCTTCTACTTCCGAAAGGTCGAGGAAAACACTGAAATCACCGCTGGAAACGCTATCCACCCTCTTCCTCCGACCCTTAATCCGGATATCAACGGTGGCTGGGATGCTTGATCCGATGATCTGAAGATTCTTTGCATCCAACACCTCCACATTGCTGGTCAGAGGAACAGTGATGGTTCTTTCTGTGAATGGATTATCCTGATCCAGTACAAGAAACCAGATCAGGATGGCTATGAGCACAGAGAGAACCTTTACAACAACATCTTTTTCAAATAATCTATCTATCAGCTTGTTCACTGTTTTTCACCTTCCTGAAAGTAAAGCGCCTTTTATCATTCTTGTTTTCAAGAAGGAATCTGGACAGAGCTTTTCTCAGCATATCAGGGGTCAGATTCCTCGTGAGGCCTCCATTGTGGGCATAGGATATCTTGCCCGATTCTTCCGAAACAACAATGGCTATGGCATCGGAAACTTCGGTAATGCCCAATGCGGCCCGATGCCTTGTACCAAGATCCCTTGAGAGGCCGGCATTCTGAGTAAGGGGCAGATAACAGGCGGCCGCTGTTATGATACTGTTCCTGATAATGACAGCTCCGTCATGGAGGGGAGTTTTTGGTGTAAATATATTCACCAGAAGTTCTTCAGACAAAGCTGCATCCATTCGGGTGCCTGTGTTGACAATATCACCAATCTTTGTATCCCTCTCGATGACTATCAAGGCTCCAATATAGTCTTCTGCACAACGTGCACATGAGTTGACTATGGTCTCAATGGAGGCAATAGTTTTAAGCCGCTCCTCATCATCCTTTATAAGCAATATATCCTGAAAACCGCTGCTTCCCAGCTTTTCAAGAGCCCTTCTGAGCTCTGGCTGAAAGAGCACTATCATTCCGAAACCGAAAAGCTGAATGGTTCCCTGGAGCAGGAAAGCGACGGTCTTAAGTCCAATGATTTCAGAAAGTTTGGACAGGATGAGTATAAAAAGGAGGCCTTTGACCAGCTGCATGGCACGGGTTTCACGCACCAGTTGAATAACTTTGTAGACTATATAGGACACAAGAGAAAGCTCGACTAGCATTCGAATTAGATCAAATGGGCCGCTCAAATCAAGAAAATTCATAATATATGAAATGATGTCTTTAAAAAGGCCTTGTCCCGACACTCCAATGCCCCTCCGTCAAAGCTTCCTTGTGGTTGTATGGTTAGGGTGTTTATACATGGATGCTACACAAAAAAATGCCACCTGATTCAATTTACCCGATAAAACCATAAAAGAATCATTAAAGAAGCAGCACATTTAGAATTATACCCTCTTCATACCTGCTTTTGTATATTTTACAGCCTAATGTAACAAAAATGCAATATGCAAAAGTGTTATAAAACGCATGGTTCAGGCGTGATATTCGCAACCCTTTGCCAATTTCATCCGACCCGTACACCATTTCGAGCGCGGTAATCTCCGACCCCGAAGCCCTTCTTAAATTCTCACTTCTAACCTCTCACATCCAACCTCCAGAAGACTGAGATTGCTTCGTCGGCAAGACCTCCTCGCAATGACACACCCGAATTGTCATTGCGAGCGAAGCGACAGCGGAGCGCGGCAATCTGCTTCAGCCAAACTTACCGGCAATATAGCGCTCGGTTCTCTCATCCTTAGGCCTGCTGAAGATCTTTTTGGTGGCATTATACTCAATCAGCTCACCCAGCAGGAAGAAGGCTGTCCTGTCAGAAATGCGGCTTGCCTGTTGCATGTTATGTGTAACCATGACAATGGTATAGTCCTCTTTCAGTTGGCTGCAGAGCTCCTCGATACTCATTGTGGATATGGGATCCAGAGCTGATGTGGGCTCATCCATTAAAATCACTTCCGGTTGCGTCGCCAATGCCCGGGCTATACAGAGTCGCTGCTGCTGCCCACCGGAAATCCCCAATGCGTTCTTGTGCAACCTGTCATGGACCTCATCCCAAAGGGCAGCTGCTCTCAGGCTTTCTTCAACAATATCATCCAATACGGACTTTTTTTTAATTCCCTGAACTCTGAGCCCAAAGGCTACATTATCGTATATGGACATGGGGAACGGGTTTGGCTTTTGAAAAACCATGCCTACCCGCCTTCTCAGATCCACCACATCGATATCCCCAAGGATTTCACAGCCATCAAGCTTTATGCTCCCGCTAATCCGGACATTCTCTGCCAGATCGTTCATCCTGTTCAAGGTTCTCAGGAAGGTGGACTTACCACAGCCAGAGGGTCCAATCAGAGCGGTTATCTCCTTCTGACAAATATCCATGCTTATATTCTTTAAGGCATGGAATGAGCCGTAGTACAGATTCAGACCACGAACCGATATTTTTATAGCCGGTTTCATGCGTTCATCCATATGAACCCCCGAATGCTCATACTGTATGCAAATATTTACTGTACCAATGTATGTACGCCCGAAATGCCTGTAAACAACGGAAGATTTTGTCACGTGTTCCCACAGTTTCAGACTGAGAAAGTAAATATCTGAGCCCGTGAGCTATAGATAATTAAAAAGCATCTCCAGTGAAAGTCGGGGCGACATTTTTCCGGTCTTCCACGCATTATCGGCTTCGGCACATTTTTTCAGAAATCCCGCCAGATAAGCACTGTCCGATTTCCCGGCCTGTTCGGTCAACTTTCTGAAGGCGAAGGGGTGTTTTCCGGGAAAATACCGGCTGATCTGGGAAGAGGGGAGACGCCTGTCCATCAATAGCCTGAGTTTTAATATTTCACCGGTTTGCTTTGATACCATGGCAAGTATTTTTTGCTCCGGCTCTTTTAATGACAGCATATCATCCAGGTAGCTCAATGCCTTTGCCCTGTCCCTGGCCGCAACGGCATCCATGAGGTCAAAGATAACGCTTTTGATGGTTACTGTGGCCACTGCCCTGATATCATCAAGGGTCACTGTTTCCCGCTCTCCGGTATAGTTTATGACTTTAAAGATTTCATTTCTAAGGGAATACATATCCGGATCACTGATGCTGACAAGATACTGAGCTGCATCCGGATGGATGGTTTTACGGCTTTGCCTGAATCCCTTAATCACCCATTTTGTCAGATCATCTTCTTTCAGGTGATCCTGATGGATATGGAGACCATACTTCTGAATGGCCTTGTAGAGCCCCAAACGCTTATCCACATTGTCTTCGACCATGACGAGGCAGGTGCTTTCAGGAATGTTGGGAATATACTGCTTGAGAGTTTCCTGGGCTTTACCACCGGCAGAGGATCCACCCTGGGCAGAGTGGTCGCTTCCCTCGCCCATGTCTTCTTCCGGCTCAGATCCCTCCCCCTCCTGCCTGGAAGAGGTTTTCTTCCTTGCTGTCAAAAGATTGGAGTTTTTCACCAGCACCACCTTGCGGGCTGAAAAGATGGGGTAGGTATCGCATGCATCAATGAGCTGGTCAGCATCTATCCTTCCCTCAAACTGCACCAGATTAAGGCCGTTATGATCATCCTTCAAGGCAATTCTTTTTATTTCATCCACATAGTAATCCACCAGAAAACGCTCGTTCCCTGAAAAGAGGTATACACCTTTTATGTTTCCGGTTTTGAGTTGCTCTTTAAACAGGGCAAGTTGGCTCTGTGCCCCGGACTTCTTTCTGGTTCCATAGCTTCCAGGTGAAGGCATGTGATCCCTCCGTGTCATTTGAATATAGATATTATAGCATTTTTATGCCGGTGGTACATCGAATGAGGTATTTCCCCCATGGTGGGGTGACGCCCCACCTTTCACGTCTTTCTGAGGAGGCTAAGCCGACGAAGCGATCCACAAGATTACCTCACTTCGCTTCGCTTGGTTCGCTATTACATAAGCAAAAGCGGGGAATCCTCCCCGCTTCATAGCATTTACAGAGCCTTTGAATTGATCTCCGACAGGATTTTTTCGATGAATTCATCCAGCGGCATTGAGCCCATATCCCCTTCCTTGCGGGATCTGACTGCCACATGTCCGGCCTCGGCTTCCTTGTCACCAAGGACAAGCATGTAGGGCACCTTCTCCAGTTGTGCTTCTCTGATCTTGAAGCCGATCTTTTCATTGCGGCCGTCCAGTTCAACCCGAATTCCCTTTTCTTCAAGCCTTCTCTTTACTTCCTCAGCATAGGGAATATGCTTTTCAACAATGGTGAGTATCTTTGCCTGGACTGGCGAGAGCCATACCGGAAAAGCGCCGGCAAAATGCTCGGTGAGAATGGCAATAAACCGCTCAATACTACCGAACACCACCCTGTGGATCATGACAGGCCTGTGCTTTTCGCCATCAGGACCTATATAGTTCAAATCAAAGCGTTCAGGCATGTTCATATCCAGCTGTATGGTTCCGCACTGCCATGTACGGCCAATTGAATCCTCCAGATGGAAGTCGATCTTCGGTCCGTAGAAGGCACCGTCACCCTCATTGAGCTTATACTCTATACCCTGATCCTGTAAAGCCTCACTCAATGCAGTGGTGGATTTCTCCCATAACTCGTCAGAACCAATGGATTTTTCAGGCCGGGTGGATAACTCCACATGGTGTTTGAATCCAAAAGTTTTGTAGAATTCGTCAATGAGCTTGATAACACCAATAACCTCATCCTTGATCTGGTCAGGGGTCATGAAGATATGAGCGTCATCCTGGGTGAAGCAGCGAACCCTCATCAGGCCATGCAGGGCTCCGGACAGTTCATGCCGGTGTACAAGACCCAGCTCACCCATTCTTTGGGGAAGATCCCTATATGAGTGGAGCTTGCGTTTAAACACCAGAATGCCGCCCGGACAGTTCATGGGCTTGACGGCAAACTCAGCATCGTCAATCTCCACACTATACATATTGTCCTTGTAATTATCCCAGTGCCCGGAACGATACCAGAGCTCCTTTGTCAGCATAATGGGGGTTTTAATCTCCTGGTACCCCCTCTTCTCATGTTCTCTGCGCCAGTAATCTTCCAGAAAGTTCCTCAAAACCATGCCCTTTGGCAAGAAGAACGGGAAGCCCGGGCCTTCTTCATAAATATCATAGAGATCGAGCTCCCTGCCCAGCTTGCGATGATCGCGTTTTTTGGCCTCTTCCAGCCTGTGCAGGTACTCATCCAGATGGCTCTTCTTCGGAAAAGCCGTACCATAAATCCTCTGGAGCATTTTGTTCTTTTCGCTGCCGCGCCAGTAAGCCCCTGCCAATTGCATAAGCTTGAAGGCCTTCACCTTTCCCGTGGAGGGCAAGTGGGGTCCGGCACATAAATCGGTAAACTCACCCTGTTTATAGAAGGATATCTCAGAATCCTCCGGCAGTTCATTGATCAGTTCCACCTTGTAGGGCTCATCCTTCACGAGCTCGAGGGCCTCATCCCTTGGGAGAGTAAAACGCTCAACACCGAGATCCTCCTTGATAATCCTTCTCATTTCTTCTTCGATGGCCTGCATGTCTTCAGGCGTAAAGGGCTTCTCGGAATCAAAGTCGTAATAAAAGCCGCTATCGATAGCCGGTCCTATTGCCAGTTTGACACCGGGGTAAAGGCGCTTGACGGCCTGAGCCATGATGTGGGAAGCTGTATGCCAATAGGTATGCCTGCCTCCCTCGCTGTCAAAGGTCAGTATGTTCAGATTGCAATCCTCTGTAACAGGCGTGAAAAGATCCTTCACCACACCGTTGACTTCGCCGGCCACGGCTACTCTTGCAAGCCCCTCGCTTATACCCCTTGCGATATCCAGTATGGTTTTTCCGCTTTCAACCTGGATCCTGTTTCCGTCCTTCAATGTTATTTGGATCATAATGCTCATCCCTTTCATTTATAAAGCAAATCTATAATTCTACAAATAAAAAAGCACCCATCCATCCAAGGATGAGAGCTTCAAGCCCACACGGTTCCACCCTGGTTGCAGAACAAAGCAAATGCTATGGTCTGCCCCTCAATGATTATAACGTAATCAACGCAAGAGCTTACTGCAACCTTTTCAGCCCCCGGGCTCCAGGGTGGTATCAAAACCTGAATCTACCGGAACAGCTTTCAGCCTGCGGCTGTCCCTCTCTTATTGGTGTTCGTATGGCTCGACTTGTCCCTTTCAAAGCCTTTTACAATTAATTTTCATCATACCATAGGCCTATTACGCTGTCAACGGATACGTTTTGGGACGAAATAATCAGCAAAAATCTTATACGTTGAATTTAGGAATCTCAAGGCGTATTAAAAAATTGTCATATTTGATTTCGATGCATTGTAACTTATAGGCAGTGGGCAGCATGGGCGAAACTTATGATCTTTTGTCTGACCTGAGTATTTGCTGTTTTGTTCCTGACCGGAAACGGAGCGTGTGTAATGAACCAACACTGCAATTACATCATCGTACTGATATTATTGATTGTTGCTCTCACATTTCCCGGATGCAGAGAGCCTTCATCAGCCATGCTGACTTGCGAGGGATCTACCTCTATGCAGAAAATGATGCAGGAAATGGCAGATACCTATATGGCCACTCATACCAATATTACAGTGGAGTATACGGGCAATGGGTCAAGTGCAGGCATAAGAGCTGTTATTGCCGGAACTGCAAATATTGGTGCCGTCTCCAGAGTAGTAATGGAGGAGGAACTCAATCAGGGACTCCAGGCTGTTCATGTTGCCTGGGATGCAATTGCGGTCATTGTCCATCCCTCGAATAGTGTCCAGGACCTGACCAGTGAACAGGTTGCACGGATCTATAAAAAGGAGATCACAAACTGGTCCGAGGTTGGTGGCCCGGACTCGGAGATTGTGGTTATCACCCGTGACCCGGCCTCTGGTACAAGGGAGGCTTTTGATAGCCTCTTCGGGATACGGGATGAGGTTAAGGCCGATCAGGAAGCTGCAAAAACAGGGGAAACACTTTTAGCTGTGGCACAGAACCCCCATGCTGTGGGCTATATATCTTTGAACTACGTAAGGAAGGGGGTTAAAGCCCTTCGTATCGATGGTAAAGTGCCATCTTCTGAAAATGTTCTGAACGGCAGCTATGAAATAAGGCGCCCGCTGATGATCGTAACAAAAGGAGACCCTGATGCTATCGAGCAGGAATTCATAGATTTTATGTTTTCAGAAGAAGGAAAAGCCGTTATTGGGCGGGAGGCAATACCTGTTGAAAGAAACAGGTGAAATGCAGCCGGGAAAAGGTTGGGGGAACTGATGACTAAAAGAATGCAAAACACAAGAGCAAATCCGAAAATTCCGAGCTTTGATAAAACTATGGAGATTGTTTTTGCGGTAAGCGCCTGGGTCAGCATCATATCAGTCGTTCTGATCACGGTCTACATCTTTGCAGCGGGACTGCCTCCAATTATAAAAATAGGTGTCTCCAGGTTTATTTTTGGATCCCAATGGAAACCCTCTGCTGAATCTCCCCAATTCGGTATTTTCCCCATGATCGTGGCCTCCCTGTTGGGAATGGTTGGCGCCATGGTCACAGGCGTTCCTGTGGGTCTGTTTACAGCCATTCTGCTTTCCGAACTGGCGCCGAAAAGGTTGGCAGCTTTCCTGAGAGGTTGCATGGAGCTTATGGCGGGCATTCCATCGGTTGTTTACGGATTCTTTGGATTGACGGTCATCGTACCCTTTATTAGAGTTCGTCTGGGAAGTCCGACCGGCAACAGCCTTTTGGCCATGATAGTTATTCTGTCTGTCATGATCCTGCCAACTATTGTGAGCATATCTGAAACATCCCTTCGAGCCGTCCCCAAAGAGTACAGGGAGGGATCCCTGGCCCTGGGCGCTTCAAGGGTGGAAACCATTTTCAAGGTGACCATCCCTGCGGCAAAATCGGGAATCATGGCCTCGGTGGTGCTTGGAATGGGACGGGCTGTCGGCGAAACCATGGCTGTTATCATGGTGTGCGGCAATATCTCACGCATCCCTCGTTCTCTTCTGGATACGGTGAGCCCCATGACCGCCACAATCGCAAAGGATATGTCATACGCAGGCCCTTTCCATCAGTCTGCACTTTTTGGTATCGGTGCGGTGCTTTTTCTTTTAATAATTGTTCTCAACCTTGTTCTTAATGCGGTGGTTCAAAGATCGGCTGAAGGAAAGCAGGTCAATAAATGAACAGAAAAAGAAGAGTGAAAGATCTGGTTTTAACCATTTTAATATGGACGTTTTCTCTGATCGGCGCTGTTTTTTTGATCTGGATGCTGATCTCGGTGATATCCAAAGGACTTCCCGGCATCAATCCGGAGTTTTTAACAAGTGAGTACAATCTTTACAAGGGAAGCACAGGTATACTTCCCATGATAGTCGGAACTCTGGTCCTGATTTTTTCCACCCTGGTTATAGCAGTTCCCATAGGTATCTGCGCAGCCATCTATCTGACCGAATATGCAAAACAGGGCTTGCTGGTAAGAGCCATCAGAATTACCACAGAAAGCCTTTCCGGAATTCCTTCCATCATCTATGGCCTTTTCGGCTTTATCTTTTTTAAGAACAAACTCGGACTTGGGTTCTCAGTTCTCTCCGGTGCACTGACGCTCAGCATAATGGTCTTACCTCTGGTGGTCAGAACCACTGAGGAGGCGCTGAAATCAGTGGATCCCGGTTATCGCGAGGCCAGCCTGGCCCTTGGAGCCCCAAGGCTCTATACTATCTGCAGGGTTGTTCTCCCCTGTGCCATTCCCGGTATTCTTACAGCCGTCATCCTCAGCATGGGAAGGGTGATTGGCGAAACGGCGGCCGTGGTATTCACTGCAGGCTCAGTACCCAAGATCCCTCGGTTGGGACGTTTTTTGACTTCCAGTATCCGAACCCTTTCTGTACACCTCTATGTGGCGGCACTGGAGGAGGGTGATTTCACGGGTGCTTATGCCACAGCCGCCATATTGATGTTAATCATTGCGGTACTCAACTTCATCGCCAAGAGAATAGCACGGCGACTATAACGAGATTGCCGCGCTCCGCAGTGACATCCATATATGTCATTGCGATAAGGCACCGAAACATCCTGTGAGAATGAGAAAAAAGCAGTCTATGTCTTATTCGAAAACGATAAAGTCCTTGATTCGCTCCAGGGTCTTGGGTCCAATCCCCTTCACGTTCAAAAGATCCTCTGGGGTTTTGAAGGGTCCGTGCTCGTCCCTGTATGCAATGATGGCTCTGGCTTTGACCTCTCCTATATATGGCAGGGAGATAAGCTCATCCATGCCGGCTTTATTGATATTTACCTTTAAAGTCCCCGGCGGCTCAAAGCCGGGCTTGCTTTCCACATCATCTTCATCAGGAACATCATAGAAACTGTCATCGTAGGGCACAGCATCCTGGTCAGGTCTTTCGGAAACCAGAGGGGTTTGGGTGGTCAAAACCCGTATGGTTTCACTCTGCTCATGCCCCACTTTCCATACAATCATGATGGTGAGAGCCAACAAAACCAGAAAGAGTGCCACAAGATACTCCCAGGGTATTTTCAGTTCCAGCTTTCCGATCCGAATACGCATAGTATCCCCGTCCGGTTATATTACTGTTCCAGGTTTCTTATCCTGTTTATTCCATTATATATTAATCATTCCATTAACTCAAGGAAAATCTTGACTTCTCCCCTTTATGCCTTGAGTATGTACTCAACCTAACCTATAATAAAGGTAAGGGATCTCATTTTTCCTACAGAAAAAACAACTAAATGCGAAAGATGCCATGCCTTATGGGATGGCACAGGAGTGATACATTTTGAAAAAGTTGTCAGCAGCATACTTTCTTCTTGTTTTTTTAGTCTTTTTTCAATTTGGATTTCCCGCCTTTGCGGATGAAGTGCCGGATATTAATGCAGAGGCCTTTATCCTGATTGACATGGAATCGGGAGAAGTACTTTGCGAGAAAAATGCCACTCAGGAAAGATCTCCAGCCAGCACCACCAAAATACTTACTTCAATAATCGCCCTGGAGCGTGCTTCCCTTGACACAGAGATGACTGCGTCACAAAGAGCCATTGACAGCGTCGACATTTATAACTATGTTACAGCAGGGATAAAGCCTGGCGAAATCATAAAACTGGAGAATCTGCTTGAGCTGATGCTGGTTACCTCAGCTAATGAGGTAGGATATATCATTGCGGAAAATGTCTCACCTGACGGAACTATTGCAGGTTTTGTGAGGTTGATGAACCAAAAGGCTGAAGAACTCGGACTTACAGGAAGTCATTTCACCAATCCATGTGGTTTGGAAGACCCGGATCATGTCTCCACTGCCAGGGATCTGGCCATATTGGGTCGCGAGGCTATGAAATATGATGCTTTTCGCGAGATTGTGGCAAAAACCGAAATCACCATGCCCGATACGAATTTCAGGAAGGGTCAGGATTGGAACGCCAGTTACCTGACCTACACCAACAGGCTGCTCACATCCCGCTCTAAGTACTATTCCAAGGTAACGGGCATCAAGACAGGCTACACCGACCCAGCCGGACGCTGCCTGGTGGCTTCAGCCGTCAATCCCGACGGAATGGAACTGATCAGCGTTGTCCTGGGGTCTGATATCCAGAATCCGAATATAGTGTTTGAGGAATCCCAAAAGCTTTTGGAGTATGGTTTTGCCAATTACAGCGTACAGGATGTGGTTAAAGACGGCGAATATATAGGCAGGTCAGAGGTTGCAGACGCCGTTGACGCCAAAAAAGTTGAGTTGATCTCCCAGGGAAGCATACGGCATATCCTACCCCTTAACACCGAAAAGCTGAATCAGAATCTTACCCTGGTGAAAAAGCTGAATGAACCCTTTAAGGCTCCCATCGAGAAGGGGCAGGTCTTAGGCAGCCTGGAATATTTTTATAAAGGTAAATCCATAGGTTCGGTCAGTATAATAGCCAATAATTCCATTGAAAAAACCACTATTGCACAGATTCGCGACAAGTATATGGAGATTGTAAATGACAAACGATTTACCCTGGGCTTGAAGATAGCTGGTGGACTCATCATTGTCCTGATAGTTTTAAGGCTGGTCTTCAAGGCCGTTTCGCGAAGATCCAACAGAAGAAGACGCTATTATTCTTCTGCCTCTTCAAGAAAAAAGAAGAATGTGAGGTTCAGAAACCTCAGATAATCGATGCTTTTTACTCAGGCACGTATTATCAACCAAACAGATGTAATAGGAGGCTGTCTCAAGCAGATTGCAAGGCAGCCTCTTGTTGATCTCAAATAGAAAAGGCAGGTTCTAAAGAACCTGCCTGCCAAATGCGTAAACAAGGCCTACATGGGCAGCTCAGGCGATCTGACGCCCACCAGTCTGTTGTTCACCTGGGGCTGTACCTCTACAATGATGGGGATGATCATGGGTCTTCTCTTGGTCTTTTTATACAGGAAAGAATTCAATTCATCCTTGATGGCATTTCGCATGGATGTCCAGTTGTTGCCTCTCCTGTTCACAGATTTAACCAGTGCATCCTTAGCCAGAACCTTAACCTCTTCGATCAGTTCCTCAGATTCCCTGACGTAAACAAAACCCCTTGAAATTATCTCCAGATCGGCCATTTGGTTGCCATCGGAGTCTATGGCTGCCACAACTATGATCAGCCCATCCTCAGAAAGAATCCTCCTGTCGCGAAGAACTATCTCCCCCACATCTCCCACACCAAGACCATCAACCAGAACGCTGCCTGATTGAACCGAGCCCGTTATTTTAGCGGTTCTTGATGTCAGCTCCAGCACCTTTCCATTCTGCATGGTAAATATATTCTTCTCAGGCATCCCCATGGATTCTGCCAGTTTGGCATGCATCTTCAGGTGCCTGTATTCACCATGGATGGGAATGAAGAACTTGGGCTTGGTAAGCCTGTGCATAAGCTTGAGCTCCTCCTGCTTGGCATGGCCCGAAACATGGATGTCGATAAGGTCGTCGTAGATAACCTCTGCACCCTTTTTGAACAATTCATTGATCACATTGTAGATCATCTTCTCATTTCCGGGGATGGGACTGGCTGATATGATGACCAGATCCCCCTCATTGATTTCTACCTTCTTATGGGTGGAACTGGCTATGCGGGACAGGGCGGACATGGGTTCACCCTGGCTTCCAGTAGTAATGATCACCAGCTCCTCCGGCTTAAACCGCTTAATGCGGTCGATGTCGATCAAAGTGTCTTCAGGAAAGGACAGGTATCCAAGCCTGATGGCTGCAGTGGCCACATTTATCATGCTGCGGCCGCACAAAGCAACCTTCCTTCCATATTTAACAGCAGAGTTCAGCACCTGCTGGATGCGGTGGATGTTGGATGCGAAGGATGCCACAATAATCCTGGATTTTGCTCCCCTGAAAATATTGTCAAAGGTATCCCCTACTACTCGCTCGGACATGGTGTAACCGGGCCTTTCCACATTGGTACTGTCCGACATTAAAAGCAGTATGCCCTTTTTCCCCAGTTCAGCAATTCTGGCCAGATCCATGGGTTCTCCCTCAATAGGAGTCTGATCAATCTTGAAATCACCAGTATGGAGAACCGTCCCAACAGGTGTATTGATAGCCAGAGCAACCGCATCAGCAATGCTGTGGGTGGATCTTATGAACTCCACCTTGAAAGGCCCCAGTTGAATGGTTTGCCCCTGCTTGACGATCTTAAGCTCCGCCCTGTCGCTTAATTGATGCTCAATGAGCTTGTTCTCCAGAAGAGCCAGGGTCAGTTCGGTTCCATAGACCGGTACCTCAAGCCGCTTTAACACATAGGGAAGGGCTCCGATATGATCTTCATGCCCATGGGTCAATACGATGCCCCGCACTTTTTCTGCATTCTTTTCCAGATAGGTAATATCAGGAATAACCAGGTCAACACCCAGCATCTCATCTTCCGGAAAGGCCAGGCCGCTATCCACCACTATGATGCTTTCTCCATATTCGAAAACGGTCATGTTCTTTCCGATCTCTTCCATTCCCCCAAGGGGAATTATCTTCAGTTTATTCTTTTTTCTTGTTGCCACAAAAACCTCCACAATTCTATATCTGTCTTTTTGTATATTTCCTAATTCTTATTGCCTTTATTTGTTTTACTCCATCAAGTATAATCAAAATATATAATCGTCTCCCTAAGCTAAATACAGCATTGGGATGGTGAATTCATATGCATATTATTCTTCCCAAAAAAGTCCGCTCTATAATCGCTATTCTTAACCATGGGGGTTTTACCGCCCATGTGGTTGGAGGCTGCGTCCGTGATATGCTCATGGGCAAAGAACCCCATGATTGGGATATCACCACCTCCGCAAGGCCGGAACAGATCAGGGAGCTGTTTCAAATCACCCTGGAAACCGGCTTAAAACACGGCACAGTTACCGTAATTTTCGAAGGTCAGCTATGCGAAATAACCACCTGGCGCACCGACCTGGGCTATATAGATCATCGGCATCCTGAACAGGTAGAGTTTACCGATTCCCTGGAATCCGACCTTGCCCGAAGGGATTTTACCATCAATGCCATGGCCTTTCATCCCGATGAAGGCATCACAGATCCCTTTGGAGGCATGGGAGACATCAGCATAAAGCTCATCCGGTCGGTGGGGGATCCGGTTGAACGCTTCAGTGAGGACGCCCTGCGAATGCTCAGGGCTATTCGCTTTTCCGCCCAGCTTGGTTTTGATATTGAGAACCAGACCTATCATGCCATAAAAACCCTCCACAGGGACATTGGCTATATCAGCTTCGAAAGGATCCGGATCGAGCTGGACAAAATCATGTCATCCGCGCATCCAGACAAGATTGGTCTGATCTGGGATACCCAGCTATCAACCCATATCTTCCCGGGCATACCCGCCTTTCCCGAACTCATGATGAAAGCATGCCAAGCTCCACATGACAGGAGGGATCCGGTTTTTATCCTAAGCAGCCTCTTTTACGGGGCATTTGAGCAGGAGAGTGCAGAGCATGCCGGCTTCCTTCTCAGGCGGCTGAAATATGATAATCGTACCATTTCAAGTGTAAAGAAAGTCCTTAATGCCGCAGATCTTCTTAAAACTCCGACTCAGCGCAATATCAGGTGTGCCTGCCATCTTTACGGGGTAAAGGCCGCAGAGCTGGCATTGAGCATGCTGTCATTGGACCATTGCCACCAAAATAAGGGCAACATTGATTCTTCGCTAATAGATGAGCTGCGCGCCCTTCGGATCTCAGGCACCGACCTGATCCGGTCGGGTATCGATGAGGGAAGAGAGATTGGCATCATTCTCTCATTATTGAACCTGTGCCTCTATGAGAAACCCCAGCTCAACCATACCGATATCCTGCTTCTGCTTTCTGAGGAGTTCCGTAAAAAACTCCATGGGAACAATCTCTTATGATGTTGTGATATATCGATATCATGCCTTACGAGAAAGGGATTGACCTACAATAGCCAATCCCCCTATCGCCTATTAAATAACCTGACTGCAAGAAATTATGCCTTTCCGGCGCAGCCCAGAACATTGATCAGCTTATGCTTCACAAGTTTTTTGATCTCTTCCCTGGCAGGACCTAGGTACTTTCTGGGATCAAACTCAGCGGGACTCTCGGCAAACACCTTACGGATTGTGGCGGTCATGGCAAGCCGGAGATCTGAGTCGATGTTGATCTTGCATACTGCCATGGAAGCAGCCTTTCTCAGCATTTCTTCAGGAACACCTTTGGCTCCGGGCATGTTGCCGCCGAACTTGTTGATCTGCTCAACATATTCCGGTATAACCGATGATGCACCGTGCAATACGATGGGGAATCCGGGGAGTTTTTTCTGGATCTCCTCAAGGATATCAAAGCGGAGCTTTGCTTCGCCCTTGAACTTGAAAGCACCGTGACTGGTTCCGATGGCAATGGCCAGAGAATCAACTCCGGTACGACCGACAAATTCCTCAACCTCTTCTGGTCTTGTAAAGGCGGCGTCTTCTTCACTTACATTAACGGCATCCTCAATACCGGCGAGCCTTCCCAGCTCACCTTCAACGGTTACTCCCTTGTCATGAGCATATTCTACAACCTTTTTGGTCAGAGCGATATTCTCTTCGAAGGGCAGATGGGAACCGTCGATCATAACTGAGGTAAAGCCACCGTCGATACAGGACTTACAAAGCTCAAAGCTATCACCGTGATCGAGGTGTACAGCAATAGGAAGATCGGTTTCGGCCAAAGCAGCTTCGATAAGCTTCATCAGATAGGTATGATTGGCATACTTGCGGGCACCTGATGAAACCTGCAGGATGAGCGGAGCGTTAACTTCCTTAGCTGCTTCAGTGATTCCCTGAACAATTTCCATGTTGTTGACATTGAAGGCGCCAATGGCATAACCGCCTTCATAAGCCTTCTTGAACATATCAATGGTATTTACAAGCGGCATTTTGTCATCTCCTTTGTTATATAAATTTGTGAAAAAATTCACATCGTGCCATCATTATTTTACCAGAATATCATAACAAATCAAGACTGTTTGAGCTTACAGCCCGTCAACAATTTCGGAGCTGTATTGGTTCTCATCCTGATACCGAACCTTGTAATACCGGTTTCGATCCGCCTTAAAATAAAGGATTCCACTTTTTCTTATATCAATACGTATTCTGTCAAACACGTCAGCCTGGATAAGATTGACGATGTCGGGGATATAATCAACGGGATTGTGATCTGTTTTAGCCTCTACCAGTATGGGTATCCCACCGTCTTTTCCAGGCTGGAATACCGTGATATGTACACTGCCAATTTCAAAATCCTTAGCTGTGGGATACAGAAGATCCCGCTCAAACATGGCCTGATTCATATGGGAATCCCTCCGGTAAGCATATTCTGCAAACTTCACTAAACAGTTTATACCATTGATGTCTCCCGTTCAAGTATCATCACAACTATTTTATCCTGTTTGCATATGTTGCCGGGTTAGAAGAGACGTGTTATTCTAGTAATAGGCCTGCTTTGCAGTGCTGTTTTAAGTCCACGCAATTCTATGAAATGGGGGGCTCATGTCAGTCCGGAGCATTTATAAATGACATCCGGATTCTTGTTTCATGAAAGGAAAAACGATCAGGGAGGTTCAATAATGCAGTACAGAAATTTCGGTCAGTGTGGCTTTCAGGTCTCGGCGCTGGGATTTGGAACCATGCGTTTTCCCACCGATGACAAAGTGAATGAAAGGGTTGGAGACAGGTTCAGCAATAATATTGTAGAGCCTGAAGCCATCCGCATGATCCGATATGCCATCGACCAGGGAGCAAATTATATTGATACCGCTTATGGCTATCACGGAGGGTTCAGCGAGGTCGTAACCGGTAAGGCTTTGAAGGACGGCTACAGGGAAAAAGTGATCCTGGCTACCAAATCTCCCGTCTGGCTTGTAGAAAAGCCCGAGGATTTTGACAAGCTTTTGGATGAACAACTTAAAAGGCTTCAGACAGATGTTATTGACTGCTATATGCTTCACAGTCTTTCCAGGGATACATGGGAGAATAAAGTCCTTAAGCACAATTTGGTTGAGAAGGGCGAAGCTGCAAGGAAAGCCGGGAAGATCAGGTATTTTGGATTCTCTTTCCATGACAATCTGGATACCTTTAAGGAGATCGTGGATTATCATGACAAATGGGATTTCTGTCAGATCCAGTACAACTATATGGATACTGAGAATCAGGCTGGTACCGAAGGTTTGAAATATGCAGCGTCCAAAGGATTGGCCGTAATTATTATGGAACCCCTCCTGGGAGGCCGCCTGGCAAATCCGCCCAGAGAAGTGATTGATATCTTCGAGGCAACCGGTAAAAAGGATTCGCCCGCTTCCTGGGCTCTTAAATGGTTGTGGGATCAACCCGAGGTTTCGGTGGTGCTCAGCGGTATGAGCAATATTCAGCAGGTAAAGGAGAATATCGAAACTGCCAATGATTCAGGAATCGGTCTTTTCAGTAAAGAGGATTTTGAGACCATAGCAAAGGTTCGTGGATGCTTTGAGGCAAGGGCGACCATACCCTGCACCAAATGCCGCTATTGCATACCCTGTCCCAACAATGTGGATATCCCCCGAAACTTTGAGTTGTATAACGAAAGCATTATCTATGATGATCCTCAGACATCACGGAATTCCTACAAGCATTTCTTTGATGAGGATGCCAAGGCCAATCTGTGCATTGGCTGCAAGGTCTGTGAGGAAGTTTGTCCTCAGCATATCCCTATAAGCGAATGGATGCCCAAGGTTCATGCAGCATTGACAGAAGAATAAAGAAAACACAAAAGCTTTTGAAGGCAGACCGCGAGTCTGCCTTTATTATTTTGTATAAGATCAAGCCTTTGAAACAGATCTGAACGAAGGTCAAGGATTTCATTATCAATTAAGGCAGCATAGGGTTGACAGTTGTTGGGATATTATTGTAATATTAAACTGATATCATAACGATACCTATTGAAAGGAGGATCATAGTTTTGGCAAACTTGAATCATGCAAATCAAAAACAGATGATCTACGAGGAAATACCGGCGAAGTACAAAAGCGGAATGGGCATGCTCCTGCTGAACATCTTTCTAACCCTTATATCCATAGGCGTATTCATCTTAGGAATAATCATGGAAAATGGGCTGGGTACTGTAATAGCAGTGGCAGGCCTTCTCTACTTCAGCGTTATAGGGCCTATCCTCTTTGGCGGGCTTAAGGTTCTCAAGCCCAATGAGGCTTACGTCCTTACCCTTTTTGGAAGATACTACGGTACCCTGAGAGGAGCGGGATTCTACTTTGTTAATCCCTTTGTCTCAGCCTTCAATCCGGCAGCTCCCGCTACATCAACAGGAAAGCTTGGAACGGCTGAAAGCGTATCTGCCATCACAAAAGGGTCCATCGGCGAGGCCGCAGTTGCATTGAACACCTACAGATCCGGAAGGAAAAAAATATCTCTCAAGGCCATGACCTTGAACAACGACAAGCAAAAGATAAACGATCAGCTGGGAAATCCTATCATAATCGGCATTGTAGTAGTATGGAGAGTCGTCAATACGGCAAAGGCAGTATTCAATGTTGATAACTATACCGAGTATCTGTCCATCCAGGCCGATTCAGCCCTTCGAGATATCGTCAGGCTTTATCCCTACGACACCTCCCTTGACGACAATAATGAGAAATCCCTTCGCGGAAGCAGCCAGGAGGTTGCCGACAGAATAAAGGCTGAGCTGCAATCCAAGGTAGAAATAGCCGGATTGGAGATTCTGGAGACACGCATCACCCATCTGGCTTATGCCCCTGAAATTGCGGCAGCTATGCTCCAGCGCCAGCAAGCAACAGCCATCATCGATGCAAGGCAAATGATTGTAGAAGGCGCTGTTGGAATGGTGGAAATGGCTCTGTCCAAGCTTAACGAAAACAATATAGTTGATCTGGACGAAGAACGCAAAGCAGCAATGGTAAGCAACCTATTGGTTGTGCTCTGCGGAAACCGTGATGCTCAACCCGTTGTAAACAGCGGATCATTGTATTAGTTTTTGCGCTCTTATCTGAAAGGATATGGTGATTATTGGAGAACAAGGATAATAAGAAAAAACAGCTGCTGCTCCGGCTGTCACCGTCCCTTTGGAAAGAACTGGCGGCCTGGGCTGCAGATGATTTCAGATCCATTAACGGACAAATTGAATATTTGTTGACCGAGTGCGTCAAGCAGCGAAGAAAATCCAGGGAAAAAACTAAGGAGTAGGATCCATGTCGGAGAATTCAACTCTTGCGATCGAAAGCAGCCTGTTGTCATCCTTCATGGATTCTATTCCAGCCTGGCTCAGTTCGGTGTTTCTCAAAGCCGGAAGAAACACCGAAAAATTACTTCCCTGCCCTACCCTGCTTTTTGCGATCATGGCGCCTCCAAGAAACTCGGTGAATTTCTTGGCCAGATATAAACCGATTCCAACACCTTCTGCCTGCCTTGTGAAAGAGCTATCCACCTGGACAAAACGGTCAAAGATGCACTCCATCTTCTCGCTGGGTATACCCATACCCTCATCCCTTACTTCTATGCAAATCATACGACTTCCGTGCCTCTTCTTCATGGACAATCCAACAATAACAGACTTGCCTTCAGAGGTAAACTTGATGGCGTTCGACAGAAGATTCAGGAGGATCCGTTCATATTTTTCCTGATCAACTCTAATAATCTTCTGCTTTATACTGGAATTAAACTCCAGGATAATGTTTTTCTGCTTTGCAAAAACCTCAACCGACCTGGTAATATCCCTGGTCAGAGCCACTATATCGATGTCTTTCCAGTTAAGGCTGAGCTCGCCTGAATTGATTCGCGTAATATCCAGCAGATTGTTAACCAACCTTAACTGGCGAAGCGAATTCTGCCTGATCTTACTGATGAATCCCCTGGCTTTTTCGGTCAATTCACTGCCGCAGGTATGCTCCATGGTCTGGATCGCAGAAAAGATGACGGCAAGGGGAGTTTTGAATTCATGAGAAATGATCGATAAAAACTCATCCTTTATTTCAATGGATCTTTTAAGAGCATCTATCCGTTCGCGTTCGGATTTCAGTATCTGCTGATGCTGTTGGTTCATAGCACGTTCAGTTCTGACCCTGTTTATAGCGATAGCCATCAGGTCGGATACAGCCTTCATCAATGCAAGATCATCCTGGCTGAAGGTATCTTTCTTCCTGCTTGCAAAGGCAAGGGTTCCAACAACCTTACCCTTTTCAACCAAAGGATGGCATGCATAAGCCCGGATTCCGTCCATTCTGATACATTCTGTATCGATATCATTTGAATTCTGGATATTTTCAGCTATCACCCTGGTTTTGTCCCGGGCGGTACGACCACATAATGAGGCACCGTAATCCAGCCACTCCAATTTCTTTTTTGCCTGATCATCCAGGCCCCAACAGGCATTCATCTTCAATTTATTCTTCTTCTCATCCACCAAATAATTGATGAATACCTGACAATCCAAAAAATCATTAACCTTCAGGCACAGTTTTTTGATAATACTCTGGGGCCTGTTGCTGGTATGGAGTTTTTCCGCCACTTCATAGAGCAGATCAGCTTTCCTTCTGTATCTGAAGACTTCCTTTTGGGCATGCTTGTATTTCGTTGCGTCCTCCCAATACACAATTATCCCCGAGGCTGATGGATGGACACTGCAGTTGAAATGCTGACTGCGATCAGAACAATAATACTCAAAATTTAAGGACTTGCGCTTTTGCATAGCCCGGCGAAGATGCTCCCCTATTTCGGCTTTGTTCACAAATTCCATGCAGTCCCACACAACCCGACCGAGCAGGTTCTCTGGCTCATAACCCAGATCCAGTGCAGCCTGACGATTGATATATGTAAACCGCCAGTCCTGATCCAATGTAACGAATCCCAGACAGATACTCTCTAAAAAATTGACAATGTCTTTCCCGGAATAGCCTGTTTGCTCAAACAAAACCTTGTTCATCCCGGTAACAACAGATGATTGGCGGGAAAAAAAGGAGTGGGGGCTGTATTTGTCGGCGTTTTTGCATTTCATGGGCAGTTCCTCTAAATTCTTCTTATACTGATATATTTTATTGATCAGTTCTAAAGTTTATAGCATGTTTTTGCAATTTGTCAAGCATAATTGCAGATACTAGTATATTTTGTCAAAGATGCAAAAAGACCGCCTTTGACGGCAGTCTTTTTGTTCAGATGCACCATATCAGCGCTGTATATGTACGAATGATGTTATTACTGAGCTTCAAGACGAAAATCCTTTTCCAGACCCTTAACGATGTTGCCCGATAAATCGATCAGCTGGGATACCTTCAATGTATACGGTGTATCGTAATCCAGCGAATCAAATTTAAGTATCAGGGTTTTTGCATCACTGTAAATCACACTGATGGGTACCTTTTTAATGCTGATAAAGTTATGGCTGTACTCCAGGGTAAAATTGGCGGGAAGCAGATTGTCGGCGCTAAAGATTACCTCCTGGGAAAGAGTGAGCTTAACCGCATCGGTTGATATTGCTACAGCTTCTTCAACCTTATTGGCTTCCCGGTTATTATTGGTTCCGGAAAACCGCTCCCTTGTTGATTCAATTCCGTTTCCAAGATAGTCCTTAACACTGTCGCTGTCAATTCTAACCGTATAGTCGTTTTGTTTCTGGAGCCTGTCGCCATAAGCCAGATACAGCTTTACCTTATACCGGTTGAGTGGGTCAAAGTAGACCTTCTCAGGACGAACACCGGAAGAAGAACCATAGCGGGTAATGGAATAATTACCTGCATCCGCTGCTGTTTCACCATCCAGCGGCTTGTTAAAGGTAAGCTCAATGGTCTGATTATCCAGAGCGGTAACCCTGTTCAATTTGAACTTGGTGGTTGAGCCATAGTCGGCCTTGAAGGTGTAGATCTTCTCTGTAATGAATTCCTGCTTGGTGATATCATTGAGATTGTTTATGGTCAGATAATACATATTATTCTTACTCATCTCTTCACCCAGGTTGAGATAGAGGGCGCGACCATTAATGTCGATTGTTGTGCTGCTTATGGGAAGAGGATTATTATCCGCATCGGTCAGATAGAAGTTGAATATCTGCCTCGCCAGAAATGGGTTGATTTCCTTGCTGAAGTTCAAAAGCAGTGTGCTCTTGTCCACAGCTACAAGCTCAACCAGATCGAACTTGGAATTCTTATCTTCCATGGCAACAAACTTCATGCTGTCGCCTTCTCCGTCGTTGAGTCTGACACCGTAGCCACTTACCATGTCCCCGTCTATGGACAGGGTATATACTTCGCCCTCCTCAAGCAGATCACTGTCAAGGCTCAATAAAACCCCATTATTATCGGAATTCAGAACACCGGCCCTGATTCTGCCCTGTCTGCCATCGGCAATAACATGGCTGTCCTGTGTCAGGGTATAGTACAGGCATATTTCACTGTTCAAGGAAAGGGGATGGGTGAAAAAGACCCTCAGGCTTCTCTGGTTAACAGGTTCAATCCTGCTGATGCGGAAGAAGTCGGAGGATACCTCCTGTACCTCGAAGCCCTTAAACTTCTCCATGAGCCTGTTTGTCAAGTTGCCCTGCCTGTCCTTTACATCGTGCAGTTCTATGATATATTCCTTTCCTTCTTCCAGTGGATCGGTTCTGACAACGACAATATCACCCTCTATGGATTCAACACTGCATGTGATGTCGTCGTGGGCATCAGAATAGATCAGAACGCCGCCGACCGATGTAACAGGCTCGTTGAGGGTTACCTGTATCTTGTTAAGGTCAAGGCTTTCCACACTCATGACAGCTGTAGAAACCGTATCAACTATCAGACCCATTGCCATAGCCTGAAGTCGGGTTACAACCCCCTCATCGATCATCTTTTGCAGAAGAATCTGATCTTTTTCCTTACATTCCAGGGTAAGAGCCTTGTAGAGGATTTCCACTGCGCTGCCGCGGGTGGATATCAGGTCAGCATTAGCCCGATTGATGTATTCAGTAAGAGAGATCAGGCCAACCTCTCTTGCCTTATCGTAGACGGTATCCAGGGTAAAATCGGTCCCCATACTGTAATCCAGAGCCATGAGAACAAGTCCGATGAATTCTTTATCAGATATGAAATCAAGGGGGTTGAATTGTGAAGATGCTTCCAGAATGAATCCGTTCTGGTAACAATACCCGACGAAAGGCGCATACCATTCTGTGGAAGGTACATCGGTATAAGGGGTGCTGCTGTATTGAGCTTTATTCTGGTTGACATAATCCCCTTTACCAATAAGGCGAACTATGAATGTAACTGCTTCGTTCCTTCTGAGCTGATTTTCCAGATAATACTCTCCGTTGACTCCGCTGATGATCTTCAGATTGCTTAATACAACTGCCTTTTCCTGTGTGGTTTTTTCCGCTGTTTGTGCGGCTGCCGGAACCGCGGATGCCAGTATCATTACAAAAATGAGCACAATAACCGGTAATTTTTTTACAACTCTCATCATTCGTACGCCCCTTTACTAGAAATCTATACCTATTTTATCATAATAAACGGAAGTAATATATAGATTTTCTGCAAAATTTGACAATCAATTCGCCATTCAAGCCCTCGAATCACGAACCAGCAAGGAGCGGACGCAAGGAAGCTGTCCCGATCCGCCCCTTTCCCTGTTAGAGCACCGCACCTATAGGGCTGCGCCTCTTATTCCATGAGCATCTCCACAAGGCTTAGGAACTCTGCCTTGTATGGGTCGGTTTTTACCGAGGGCAGGCCGACAATTCTGCCATAGATGTTTTCATAGCTCCCATTGCCTTTGAACTGGGAATCTCTCATCAGCATGCCGAATTCAGCAACTCCGGAGGCAAAATCGAAGGATTCCGAGGTGATGTGGCTTTCCTGTGAGCTGTCAACTGCAAGGCTTAGAAGTTTGCTCTGATCCTGATCAGGATCCTTATAGCGGATCTTGATATTCAGCCATTCATCACTTTCCACAACCTGGGATTGCTGATACTTCAAATCGGTGCTGCCCACCTCCGCCGCTGAATCCGCAGGTATGATCTCATACAGGGCTGTTACGCGATGTCCTGCCCCCATCTCACCAGCATCTTTGGTATCATCGTCGAAATCCTCGTCGTTGAGCATTCTGTTCTCGTAACCCACCAAACGATACCCTTTAACCTTGGCAGGATTGAACTCCACCTGGAGCTTCACATCCTTGGCTATGGTCAGAAGTGTACCTCCCATTTCCTCCACCAGCACTTTCCTGGCCTCCAGTATGGTATCTATGTAGGCATAGTTACCATTTCCGTTGTCCGCCAGGGCTTCCATCTTATTGTCCTTGATATTGCCCGTTCCAAACCCAAGAACCGAGAGGAAAATTCCTTTATCACGCTCTTTTTCTATGAGACGGACGAGTTCGCCTTCGCTGGATACTCCCACATTAAAATCACCGTCGGTAGCCAGTATCACCCGATTATTGCCATCTTTTATAAAGTTTTTACGGGCTATCTGGTAGGCGGTCTTAATCCCCTTTGATCCTGCGGTGGAACCTCCGGCCTCCAGATCCTGAATAGCCTGTGAGATGGCCAGTTTCTCATCGCCAGTGGCTCCTTCCAGCACAACACTATCACTGCCTGCGTAGGTTACAATGGATATACGGTCATATGGGCGCAGGTTTTCAATTAACAGGAGGAAGGCTTCCTTGACCAGCGGCAGCTTGTTCTCAGACAGCATGGATCCTGAAACGTCTATCAGGAAGACCAGATTGGAGGGTGGTATATCTCCCATGTCGACCTCCCTGCCCTTCAAGCCAATCAAGAGGAGCTTGTTCTCCTCGTTCCAGGGACAGATGCCAAGCTCGGTGGTAACCGAAAAGGGAACATCACCGGTGGGCTTTGGATAATCATAATCAAAGTAGTTAATCATCTCTTCAATGCGTACCGCATCAGGGGGAACATAGCCACCGTTCATAAGGTATCTTCTCACATTGGCATAGGAGGCAGTGTCCACATCAATAGAAAAGGTTGATAAAGGCGCTGACAGAGGAGAGACAAACCCCCTCTCAACGATTGCATTGTACTCTTCGGTGTTGAACTCAGGAAGGCTTTCATAGTCCACACCTATTTCTGCCGAAAAGCCATCTGAGTATTTTAGACCAGACATGCCTTCTTCTCCGGAAAGCACAGAATCGGTAGCGGTATATTTGGCCGGCGCTGAAGATGGCATGGCAGCCGATGGGGTTCCTTTTTTCCCCGACCCGCAGGATACAAACAGCAGTGCCATCATAAGAATTGCAGGAATGATTGAAGTTATTTTTCTCTTTGATTTTCTCTTTAACATGATTAATTCCTCCTTTCATTTCTATACTATTAGACTGGAGGAATTTTCATATGGTTCGTTTTTTGCTAATAATTATGAATTTAACAGACCGGACACTTTCCGCTTCAGGGTTTCCATATCTCCATGGTTATCAATGACCACATCGGCCAGCTTGATATAATCCTCCTGGGGAAGCTGTGACCGGATCCGGCTTTCTGCATCCGCCCGCTCCATTTTGCTGCGGCTCATGACCCGTCTGATTCTTTCCTCATCAGGGCACACCACCACCCACACGGTATCTGCAATATCCAAAAACCCTTCACGAACCGGAATGGGAACATCCAAAACCACAATACCGTCGTATCCCGCCTCCTCGAGGCTCTTAATCCTCTCTTTCATTTCATGTATAACCCGGGCATGGATGATTTTCTCAAGCTTTCTGCGCTTTTTTTCGGAGTTGAAAACCATATGGCCAAGTTTTTTCCGGTCAATGGTATCGTCCGGAAGCAGAATCTCCCGGCCGAAGTGTTCAACAATTTCCTTCCAGGCCGGTTCCCCCGGCTGGGTTACAATTCTGGAAATATGGTCTGCATCAATAACCTCAGCTCCCATCTCCTTGAGGATGGCCGAAACGGTTGATTTTCCGGCTCCAATGCCGCCGGTTACTCCTATTATTTTCATGATAACCTCCCTGTCACCGGAACTGCCGGATTGTTGTATTACATGACAATTCACCACATACCTGTCACTTACGGGAGAACACCTTGCGAACGCCCATGACC
>FZPS01000175.1_pt31 | contig 63595 bp, 65 predicted proteins | sample 1817821 | NCBI WGS metagenome assembly FZPS01 (sample SAMEA104158645, study PRJEB21678) | metagenome | place: Germany | collected 2015-04-21
GGCGAGCAGCATGGTGATTGCCGCAGTTGTAGTGGTCTTACCATGGTCAACGTGACCTACGGTACCCACGTTGACGTGGGGTTTCGTTCTTTCAAACTTTTGCTTTGCCATTTTGAACTTCCACTCCTCCCGGGAAAAAATCGTAATTCTTGATCACGGTATGATTCGTCAACTGCCAGAGAACTCCTTCTAATAAACCAAGAAAAGCCACATTCCGCAGCACAGCGCAAGCCAGGCGCCAACCAAGACCGCTAGAATTTGCTCATCACTAATCCTCGGACCTCTCTGTCTCTGGATTAGTGTTACCAGATAGATGGAAAACAACACCCCTACCGGCCACACCAGCCACAGCGGGAGCAGCCACAGAAAAACACATGTAATTGACAAACCACTGATCAGGGCCCACAACATAGTCCGGCCTCCCACCTACTGCTCTCAGCCTATAGTATGGGAGTCTCACTGTCATGCAACAAAAAACCACCAGATTCTCTCTGACGGCTAGGAAAACATGGTTGCGGGGGCCGGATTTGAACCGACAACCTTCGGGTTATGAGCCCGACGAGCTACCAGACTGCTCCACCCCGCGGTGTTTTTAGGAAAGTGGTGGAGGGAGAAGGATTCGAACCTTCGAAGGCGTTGCCAACAGATTTACAGTCTGCCCCCTTTGGCCAGCTTGGGTATCCCTCCACGATAAAATGATCCAAATTGGAGCCGGTGGAGGAAATCGAATCCACAACCTCTCGATTACAAGTCGAGTGCTCTGCCAATTGAGCTACACCGGCGACAATTAAGAGTATAGCAACCAAATTTCTTCTTGTCAACAGGTTTGGGGAAAAAGCCATTGACGAAATTCGGACCAAAATCCAATTAATGAATGCTCTCGCGTTTCTCCAAGTACCGTTCTAACTTACGTTTCACCCTTTGCAGGGCGTTATCGATGGACTTCACATGGCGCCCCAGTTCGTCGGCGATCTCTTGGTAGCTCTTACCTTCGAGGTAGTACATGAGCACCTGCCACTCCAGTTCGCTCAGGAACTCCACCATCTTGTTTTCAATATCCACAAATTCTTCTCGACTAATCACCAGTTCCTCCGGATCGGTCACTTTCGAACCGGAAATCACATCGAGCAGAGTGCGATCCGACTCTTCGTCGTAAATGGGCTTGTTCAAGGACACATAAGAGTTGAGGGGAATATGCTTTTGGCGGGTAGCTGTCTTGATGGCTGTGATGATTTGACGAGTAATACATAATTCTGCAAAGGCTCGAAAGGAGGCCAGTTTATCAGGGCGGAAATCCCGAATAGCTTTGTACAGTCCAATCATGCCCTCCTGAATGATGTCTTCCCGATCGGCTCCAATTAGAAAATACGAACGTGCTTTGGCCCGTACGAAGTTCTTGTACTTATTAATCAAATGCTCTAAGGCCTGATCGCTGCGATCCCGAGCCAACTGAACAATCTCTTCGTCGCTCAGACTTTCGTACATATCGAAATACTTTTTCGGTGCATTAGCACTCACCATCGATCGCCTCCACCCCAAGTTAACCGCAAACAGTTTGTCCCACTGGCACAAAACCATTATACACTAAGGGCCAAAGGGGGTCAAGGTACACACGACCTTTGCCGCACCACCTCAAACATCAGTACCGCCGCCGCGACCGAAGCATTCAAAGAATTGACCTGACCCCGCATGGGAACGGAGGAAAGCAGATCGCACTTCTCCTTCACCAGGCGGCTCAAGCCAGAGCCTTCTCCTCCAATTACCAGTGCAATGGGTCCTGCTAAGTCCTGGGCAAAACAGGAGTCCCCTGCCATATCTGCCCCAATAATCCAGTAGCCGGCCTCCTTGAGGGTCTCGATGGTAACGGCCAGGTTTCCCACGCGGCAGATGGGCACATAGTTGGCCGCTCCCGCTGAAGACTTCATCACCGTCTCGGTTACCGCCACCGCCCGCCTTTTGGGAATGATCACCCCGTCTACTCCCATGGCCTCGCTGCTGCGGATGATGGAGCCCAGATTGTGGGGATCCTGAATACCGTCCAAGAGCACCAAGAATGGTGCCCAAGAGGGGTTGCGCGGCTTGGCCAATAGATCCTCCAGCTCAAGATAGACCGTGGCGGCGATCTGGGCCAGAACACCTTGGTGGTTGGCGTTTTCCGTCAGGCTGTCCAGTACAGTGCGTTCTACTTCTTGCACCACGACACCCTGTTCTTTGGCCAGTGCCAGGATCGCCCGAATCGATCCTTGTCTTTGACCTCTGGCGATCAGCAGTCTGTTGATTTCCTTTCCCGAACGAAAGGCTTCCAGGACAGGTTGCCGTCCGTATACCTCACCCACCGTTTTTCAATACCTCTCTTTCGAACTCGTCAAAGCAGATGGGGGCTGCTTCCTTCACCAATTCTAAAATAGCCTGCGCATAGAGGCGAATTTCATACTGGGCATGCTTGTCCGAACGCAGATAGAGAAAGTTCATGAGGGAACTGCCGTTGACTGTCCAGAAAAAGCTGGTATAGATACCGATGGGTAAAATGCTCCGGGCCTGCTCTTTCACCATTTTGTGGGGACCGTTCACCAGCTCCTCGTAAAAGTCAAAGGCGGCCTCGTTCTGCCTAATCCAGGCCTGGCGCAAATCTCCCTCAAGATCTTCAGGAATGTAGTAATCCCGCAGAGCAACACAGTAACGAAGGGATTCTTCATTGTAGGAGCCCATCCGGTGGCGAAACCATTGCCGGGCCACAAAGAGGGGGGTTTTTACGTCAAAGGTGAAGACCATCGCTTCAAAGGGGGTCTTGTGTCCCCCTTTCAGCAGATGCCTAAGCAGCTGGCGGTCTGCATTTTCCGACTTCGACTCACTGCGATAGCAGCGCCGTGCGTTACGGATAACAGCCTGGTCACCACCCATGTGTTCTACCAAACGGACAAATCCATTGTTTAATACCTGCATATCCATCCTCCTTAAGGCTCCGTGGGATCAATCTCGCTCAAAAGCTCCTGGAGACGTTCCTCTTGACCTGTTAAATACAAGTATCCGAGCAGAGCTTCCAAGCCTGTGCTGTAGCGGTAGTCGACAACATCACCATGGCGGGAACTCCCCCCTTTGGCATTTCTACCTCGGCGGACGAGATTCCTTTCGTCCTCGGTTAATTCAGGCTCCCAGCGATGAACTATCTCCGCCTGTTTGGACGCTTGAACATACTTCACGGCCATACGATGCAGTTTGTGCATTTTGGCTGGGTACCCAGCCAGTCGTGTGCGAATGTACAGCTCATACACGGCATCTCCCACATAGGCCAGGACAAGGGGTGACAGTTCTTTGGGATCAAGTTTGGGATCAATAAACACCCATTTACACCTTCCATCTAGGACCCTGTGGTGTATCTTCGATCGTTACACCGAGCCGGCTCAATTGGTCCCTGATCTGATCAGATAATGTGAAGTTCTTCTGGCGGCGCAGTTCTTCCCTTAAACCCAAGAGTACATCCAGCAAGGAGTCGACCAAACCGTCCCGCTCGCCCTGTTCCAAATGCAGCACACCGAGGATGTCTCCAGCATAGAGCTTCAGTATCTTCAGGGCCTTTTGCAGCACCTCATGCTGGTTAGCCTGCTTATGCCTGTAGGCATTGATCTCCCGGACCAGATCAAAAAGGAAACCGAAGGCCATGGCTGTGTTAAAGTCGTCGGCCAGGGCCGCCACAAGATCCCGTTCCAGGCGATCTAGTGTCTGCAGTGTCTCCCGATCAAGGTCACTCAACTCCCCTTGGACCGCATGGGGGAGATCGCTCTCCAGGTTAAGCACCGCATCGTTCAGACGGCTCCAACCCCGCCGCATTTCGTCCAGTTTACCGTCATAAAACTCCAGACTGGAACGGTAATGTGTAGAAAGCAGGTAAAAGCGGAGTAAGCCCCGGGGATACCTCTTGACCAGTTCCTTCACGGAAATGACATTACCGATGGACTTGGACATTTTGGCATCTTTGAAGTTGACCATGCCATTGTGCACCCAATACCGGGCAAGCTCCTTGTCAGTGGCCGCTTCGGACTGAGCGATCTCATTCTCATGGTGGGGGAAGATCAGATCATTGCCTCCACCGTGGAAATCAAAGGCCGCACCCAAGTATTTTAGACTCATAGCGGAGCATTCAATGTGCCAGCCGGGCCGACCCTCACCCCAGGGACTGACCCAACTTGGTTCACCGGGTTTGGCTTCCTTCCACAAAGCAAAATCAGCGGGGTCCCGCTTGGAGGGATCTACATCAAACCGCGTCCCCTGCCTCAGTTCCTCCAACTTCTGTTTGCTCAGTTTGCCGTATTGGGGAAACGAGGCCACATGGAAAAACACATCGCCTCCTGCCGAGTAAGCATGTTCTTTTTGCACCAAGGCGTCCACCAGCTCAATAATCTCCGACATGTGCTCGCTCACCTTGGGATAGACATCAGCCCGCTCCACCCCTAGAGCATCCATGCTGGCCAGATACTCGGCAATGTAATGTTTGGAGAGCTCCAGTGCAGGCACCCCTTCCTCTAGGGAACGGGCAATAATCTTATCGTCCACGTCCGTAAAATTCTGAACATGATAGGTTTCGTAACCCAGCATGCGCAGGAAGCGTTTGATCACATCCCAAACCACACTGGGCCGGGCATGTCCTAGGTGTGTATCGGAGTAAGGAGTAACGCCGCAGACATAAATACTCACTTTCTCCGGCTCACGGGGGACAAACTCCTCCTTGGTCTGGCTTAGGGTGTTGTAAACTTGAATCTTGGTCATCTTCTCGCCTCCCAGCGAACGGAGTAAAAAGACCCTCATCTCTTACAGAGACGAGGGCCGCGGTTCCACTCTGCTTCTGATCTAGATCTAGCTCTTCAGCCAGATATAGACAGCACTCATGGCGCGATAACGGGCACTAGCCGTCCACTCCTACTCTCGCGCCCAGGCGATTTCAGGCGGAGGATCAGGGGTGCATATCACCGAGTTGACCACAGAATACTCCCACCAAATGTATTCCTCTCTGCGAGGCCTGCCCTTCCTGGAAGGACTCTCCGTTACTCTCCCCGTCATATCCAGTCTTAAATTCTATGCCCATTATATGCAAACTGGCACATCAAGTCAACTGTCAGGCTCTGCACCTTCTCGGAAGCCGTCGGCGCAGCCGTCAGCGGTCATGGAATACGGGATCTCGCTTTTCCAGAAAGGCTTGCAGTCCTTCCGGTCCATCCTCCGTGGCAAAGCACTTGCCGAACAGGGCCGCCTCCCTCTGGCCATGTGTTTCCTGTATACCCGTTCCAGACGCGGCCACAGCCTGTTTGGCCAAACTCAGAATGGGAGCCGATTTCCAACCGAGCTCCTCCGCCAGAGCACAGGCCTCCTCGAGAAGCTCCTCAGGCTGCAGAACCTTAGAGACGAGCCCTGCCTCCAGCGCCTCCTGGGCTGAAAAACGCCGCCCGGTGAAAATCCATTCCTTGGCTTTGGCGGCACCCACCAGGCGGGGCAAGCGCTGCGTTCCTCCAAATCCGGGAATAATCCCCAGGTTCACTTCGGGCTGGCCAAAGGCAGCCTTACTGGACGCCAAGCGCAGATCGCAAGCTAAGGCCAGCTCCAATCCACCCCCCAAGGCATAACCGTTCACAGCAGCAATGAAGACTGCAGGGTGGTCTTCCATCAGCTGAAAGATCCTGTTCCCCAGGGCAGAAAACTCTTGCGCCGACTGTGAGTCCATCTCGGCCATGGCGGCGACATCGGCTCCCGCAGCAAAGGCCTTTCCCTGTCCTGTGAGGACAACTGCTTTCACCTTGTGCAGCCTGAGGGAGGTGAGAACCTCCTCCAATTCAAACAACATGAGCTGATCAATCACATTCAGTTTTTCCGGGCGCGCCATCTCCAGGAGGGCCCACTTTTTCTGAACACGCAAATCGAAGCACTGTAGACGCATAATGACCTCCCAAGGCTTAATGATAGTCAAAAAAGCCTTTCTTCGTCTTTCTCCCCAAATGTCCCGCCCGAACCATCTTGCGTAGAAGTGGTGCTGGACGGAACTTCGGATCACCCATCTCCCCATAGAGGGTTTCCATAATAGCTAGACAGATATCCAGACCAACCAGGTCCGCCAGGGCCAAAGGTCCCATGGGGTGATTGGCTCCAAGACGCATGGCAGTGTCAATATCCTCTGCGGAGGCCGCACCCTCCGCCAATAAAAAGACGGCCTCATTAATCATGGGAATCAGAAGTCGATTGACGACAAAGCCGGGGGATTCCTCCACACAGACCGCTGTCTTACCTAGAGATTCTACAAAATCCTTGCTCCAGGCGGCACATTCTGGGGACGTGAAGGGAGTTTGCACCAGCTCCACCAACTTCATGACGGTGACGGGATTAAAGAAATGAAGACCGATTACCCGGTCAGGCCTGGTTACGCCGGCTGCAATAGCCGTGATGCTCAAGGCCGAGGTATTTGTGGCCAAGATACAGTCTTCGGAGCAAATCCTGGCTAAAGCGGTAAAAATATCCTGTTTGACACCTAAATCTTCCGAAGCGGCCTCCACCACAATCTGCACCTCTTCCAGACTCTGCAAATCCGCGCATGCTGTGATCCGGCTGAGAATTTCATCCCGCTCTGCGGTGTCAATGCGCCCTTTCTCCGTTTGGCGGTTCAGTCGTTTGGAAATGGCCTGCAAACCTTGATCAGCCCGTTTCTGATCAACATCAACCAGGATGACCTTCCCGACGTGGGCCGCGGCTTCGGCTATCCCATTGCCCATGGTACCTGCACCAATCACACCTATGATCATGTACTCACACCTCCCTCTACTTCCTAGAAGCTACAGCCGCTCCACAACCGCGGCATAGCCTTGCCCGCCGCCGATGCACAAGGTGGCTAGGCCAAGCCTGTCATCCCTCTGTTCCATAGCATGGAGCAAAGTGACCAAAATGCGGGCACCGCTGGCCCCAATGGGATGTCCTAAGGCAATGGCGCCGCCATACACATTGACTTTGTCCCGATCCAAGTTCAGCTCTCTGGCTACAGCCAAGGACTGGGCAGCAAAGGCTTCATTGGCCTCAATCAAATCCAGATCCTCCACCCCCAAGTTGGCCTTGGCCAACGCCTTGCGACTGGCCTCAACGGGCCCCATGCCCATGATGGCAGGATCAACCCCTGAAGCAGCATAACTCAAGATACGGGCCATGGGTTTGAGATTCAGGACATCGGCTTTTTCCCGGGACATAACCAGAAGCACTGCGGCACCGTCATTGATGCCCGAAGCGTTGCCTGCGGTCACCGTTCCGTCTTTCCTGAAAGCAGGCCGCAGTCTTGCTAAGCCTTCCGCGGTCACGCCTGCTCTAGGGTATTCGTCTTTGTCAAAGCGTACGGGATCCCCTTTGCGCTGTGGAATGATCACTGGAACGATTTCCCCCGCGAAGCGGTTCTCAGCCTGAGCGGCCTGGAACTTCTGCTGACTTTCCGCGGCAAAAACGTCCTGCTCGCTGCGGCTTATACTCCAGCGGTCTGCAATATTCTCCGCAGTAATACCCATGTGTACGTCATTGAACGCGCACCACAAGCCATCTTCAATCATGACGTCCTTCAGTTCAGTATGTCCCATACGTGCTCCCCAGCGAGACTGCATATGGGCATAGGGCGCACGGCTCATATTCTCCATGCCGCCCACCACATAGATGTCACCGTCACCGGCCCGAATGGCCTGGGCAGCTAACCCCACCGTCTTCAATCCTGATCCACAGACCTTGTTCACGGTATATGCGGGGACACTTGCTGGAACGCCGGCCTTGATGGCAGCTTGGCGCGCCGGGTTTTGACCGCACGCTGCCTGCAGCACATTTCCCAAAATCACCTCATCGATCTCCTCCGGCAAAATCCCGGTATCCTCCAGGATATGCTGGATCAGGATGGAAGCTAAATCCGCAGCTGGCAGATCCTTCAAGCTCCCACCATAGCTTCCTATGGCTGTCCTTACCGCTTTAATGATCACTACGTCTCCCATGTTGCGCCTCCCTTATCGTAATTTCTTCTTACCTTTGGCATTGCGCCGCCTCCGTTCCAGGTTCGCCGGCTCAATGGAACGATTCTCCTTAGCCTCCAGGAGCTGCGCCACTCCCGTGTAGTTCACCTCGTACCCGTTTTCCCTTTCCCAACCATCATCAATATACTGGGGCTCGGCATACGTGGCGATCACTCCTTCATAGTTGCGCAGCACCACTTTTGTCGGGGACATGCTGATTAAATACTGGGGCATAACCGGCGTCTTGCCTCCTCCCCCCGGTACGTCCACGACATAGGTGGGAACAGCATAACCGGAAATGTGGCCGCGCAAAGCTTCCATAATTTCCAGACCCTTGGACACCTTGGTCCGAAAGTGCTCGATCCCCATGGATAAGTCGCATTGATAAATGTAATAGGGACGGACTCGAATACGCACCAAGGCGAGCATTAGTTCCTGCATCACCTGGGGATTATCGTTGACACCCCGCAGCAGCACGGTCTGGTTTCCAACAGGAATGCCTCCGTCAACCAGTTTCCCGCAGGCTTCTGTGGATTCGGGGGTGATCTCTTTGGGATGGTTGAAATGCGTATTGAGCCAAATGGGATGATATGCCTTCAGCATTTTGACCAAGTCGTCGGTAATCCTTTGGGGCATAACCACAGGAGTGCGGGTTCCAAGGCGAATGACATCAACATGGCCAATAGCTCGCAGACGTTTGATGATTTCCTCCAGCTTATGGTCCCCCATCAGCAGTGCATCGCCCCCCGATAGCAGCACATCGCGCACAGCCGGGGTCTGTCTGACATATTCAATCCCCTGTTCAATGTGCTCCCAGGCCAATCCGGCATCGCTCTGGCCCGCAAAACGGCGTCTGGTACAGTGGCGGCAATACATCGAACATTGATCGGTGATCAAAAACAAGACGCGATCGGGATAGCGATGGGTTAGCCCAGGTACCGGCGAATCCTTGGTCTCATCTAACGGATCCTGCATGTCCCATGTCCCTGTCATGGTTTCGGCGATGGTGGGCACAGCCTGGCGACGAACTGGACAGCTGGGATCATGAGGATCCATCAAGGATGCATAGTAGGGAGTTATGCCCATCCGGAAAATCTCCAGGACCTTGGCAATATCGGTCTTTTCTTGGGGTGAAAGGGCCAAAATGCTGTCCAGTTCTTCAACAGACTGGATGCGGTTGCGCACTTGCCAATGCCAATCATTCCATTGGATTTCCGTGCAGTTCCAGCGCTGCCAGGGTTGCTCATTTCTCAAAGCAAAAACCTCCTCATCCTCCGTCTACATTAGCCCCGCCAGATCCATATCACGCAGTTCTAGAGAGAGCTCCAGGTGTGCATCGGTCGCGGCTCGAATGGCATCAACTGAATAATTCGGGTTCTTCTCAAGGAGAGTCATGGTGCCCTGCTCCACCGCAATCACCGCCATCTCTGTAACCACCAGATCCACCACCTCCACTGCGGTCAAGGGTAGACGGCACTTTTTGAGCAGTTTCGGTTCTCCCTTTTTCGTTAGGTGGGTTGTTCCCACAATCACCCGGCGAGCTCCCACCACCAGATCCATAGCTCCCCCCATACCTGGCACCATTTTCCCGGGTATCATCCAACTGGCCAGATTGCCCCGGGCATCTACTTCCAGGGCCCCGAGGACTGTCACGTCCACATGTCCTCCCCGAATGATGGCAAAGGAATCGGCACTGTCAAAGAACGCACCTCCGGGAAGAATGGTCACGGGCTGCCCTCCTGCATTGACCAAGTCATCATCCTCTTCACCTGGAGCGGGATGGGGCCCGAGCCCCACGAAGCCATTTTCCGATTGCAGTGTAACATTGACCCCATCCGGGATAAACCCGCCGACCAGGGTGGGCAGTCCGATACCTAAATTGACCACGTCGCCGTCTGCAAGCTCCTGGGCAATGCGGCGGGCAATGAGTACTCTTTTTTGCCGATCATCCATCAACGCTCACACCCTTTGTCAAGAAGTCTACGAAAATACCTGGAGTCATCACCGCATCGGGATCAAGCTCTCCCACCTCAACAATCTCCTCTGCCTCTACAATCACGGTCTGTGCAGCCATGGCCATCAAGGGGTTAAAATTGCGGGCGCTCTTGCGATACAGCAGATTTCCCTTGCGATCTGCCTTCCAGGCCTTGATCAAGGCTACATCGGCATGAAGTGCCTTTTCCAGTAGATACCTCCGGCCATCGATCTCCATCTCTTGTTTACCGTCCGCGACCACCGTTCCCACACCAGTGGGAGTCAAAAACCCTCCTAAGCCAGCGCCTGCACAGCGGATTCTCTCGGCCAGGGTTCCTTGGGGCACCAGTTCAACCTGGATTTTGCCCTCAATCATTTTCTTGCCTGTCTCTGGGTTTGTGCCAATATGACTTGCGATCAGCCTCTTCACCGCATCGGCCGTGATCAACATCCCAATTCCGTCTCCCTGTAAGCCTGTGTCGTTGCAGATCACAGTCAAATGGTGCAGCCCCCTTGAGGCCAGCTCACGAACTAGATTGACTGGTGTGCCGCAGGTCATGAATCCTCCTATCATGACAGTGCTGCCCTCTTGTACTTGCGCGATCACTTCTTTCTGTGACATAATCTTCGGCAATTTTCGTCACCCCCTTCTAGGCGTTTTTCCCCGCTAAGCCCAGGATCTCCCGTGCCTGATCGGGCGTAGCCACCTGGCGGCCCAGCTCATTGGCTATGCGCACGATTCTGGCCACGAGCTGTGCATTGCTTGTGGCCAGCTCTCCCCGGCCATAATAGATATTGTCCTCAAAGCCCACTCGGACATGGCCTCCCATGGCAATGGCGGCAGCGGCCAGGGGCGTTTCAAAACGGCCAATACCGGAGACAGTCCAAGTAGCATCGGGGGGAATGGAATCCACAAGAAAGCTTAAATTCCGCACACTGGCCGACATGGCACCTGGTACTCCCAGCACGAAATTAAAGTGGAGAGGCGCCTGAACGAAGCCGTCTCTAACCAGGCGCAAGGCGTTGTCAATCATGCCCGCTTCAAACACCTCAAACTCAGGCTTCACTCCCCGCTCCTGCATGATCCGGGCTGCTTTTTCGTAGAAGTCCTGCGGATTGGCAAAGATGTCTCTGCCGAAGTTGCAGGTCCCCGTGGAAAGGGTGGCCATTTCAGGGCTGAGATCAAGGGGCTGCAAGCGCTCTGCGGCACTGTGCCAAGTAGCTCCCCCCGTCGATGGCTGAAAGATCAGGGGGGATGCTCCTGTCACCAGCCTCTGGATTTCCCCATAGATGTCCCTGTCCTGTGTGGGACTTCCATCTTTCCTGCGGGCATGGACATGAACAATGGCCGCGCCAGCTTGATATGCTTCCAAAGCGGCCGCACTAATCTCTTGCGGCGTGATAGGTAAATTGGGCTGCTGCTCCCGGGTCACTTCGGCTCCGGTGAGAGCTGCGGTAATGATTAGCTTCGACACTTTCTACCCCCTTCTCTGTCTGTCCCGAGGCACCACGCAGACACCCTTGGCGGTGGCCACAACAACGGGCTCCTCCAGCACATCCATGGCGGACGGCGCCAAATTGTGATCAGCGGGGCGAGTGATTTGCTTCACTGCAGTAAACTCCATCTTCCGTGATGTGTTGCCCACTTCGGTCATCCTCCCCACTGCTTCAACAAAGTCTCCGGCAAACACGGGGGCTTTGAACTGAACTTCACTATAGGTTAGGAACAAGCCTTCGTCACCGTCCTGGCGGATGAGAAGTTCTGTGGCGCAGTCGCCGAAGAGCTGCAAGACAAAAGCACCGTCCACCAATTGGCCTCCGTAGTGGGCCTGGGCTGCGCTGACTCGAACACGGATAACACTTTCCATACTGCGTCCTCCTTCTACAACTAGCTTAATTGCGTCTGGCCAATTCCCGAACAAGGAATGTGGCCACGTGGCGAGCAGTGGTCCCTGGACCGAAGCCTGCATCAAAACCCAATTCTGCGGCCAAGGATGGATCAATCCTAGGCCCCCCCACAATCAGGATCAGTCTGCGGCGCAGATCCTCCGCTTCCGCCATTTCGATCAGCTCCGTTAAGTTCTGGATATGTACGTTCTTCTGTGTGACCACCTGGGAAACCAAGACAGCGTCCGCCCCTACTTCCATCGCTTTCTGCAGCAGAATCTCGTTTTGAACTTGACTCCCCAAGTTGTAGGTTTCCAGCATGGGGTAGCGCTCCAGCCCGTAGTCCCCGTCATAGCCTTTCATATTCATGATGGCATCGAGGCCTACGGTGTGAGCATCTGTCCCGGTGCAGGCCCCCACCACCACGACCTTACGCCCCAGGCGTTCCCGGACAAAGTGGTTGATCTCCTCAAAGGTCATCATCTCCCCCTCTGCCACTGCCAGGGGAATTTGGTCCAAATCTATGCTGTGGCGGCAGCTGCCGTAGAGGATGAAGTAGGTGAAGCCGGAGAGGTCCTTCATATGCACCACTTGAACGTCATCCAAACCCATTTGGGCAGCCAGACGCCTAGCTGCTTCCCGGGCCCTTGGCCCCGCTGGAATGGGCAGGGTAAAACTGAGCTGAACCTGTCCATCGCCCCAAGAATCTCCATATGGTTTAATCATGATCCACCCCCAGCTCTTGCCCCATCTTCGTCATAAAGGGGTTTTGGTAATCCAAACCCTTGCGAAGTACGCCATCTCGTCCCTTACCGCCCTGGAGAGGGCGTTTGATGTCGGCAAAGTATCCTTCACTGATGGAACGCTTCAAACCCTTCCCTGCGATTTCCTGCAAAAAGCAGACCACTTGATCCAAAACGGCCTCGGAACGCTGCTGGATGATCCCATCGGGCCGAAAGGAAATTTCACCCGCTAAATCCCGGGCATTCTCCATCACATAGTGGGCGTTCTCAAGGCTGAGGATCCGGTCAGCTAAGTGTGGTGTATGAATGGCTTCGGTGAGCATACCCAAGAGATGAATGCTCTGACCGGTCAGCACCGAAGCTAGGTTAAACATGGCGTTTTGGACATGACCCATGAAGATATCGCCTGTCATGTGCTTGGTAGGAGGCATGTACTTCAGGGGCGCTTCAGGGAAAACCTGCCGGATGGTTTGGGCTGTAGCCAACTCATAGAGGAACCCGTTTCTCATCTTGGGATCTAGCTCAAAGGCATGCCCCAGCCCGAGTTGCCAAGGCTTCAGACCAGCCTTCAGTCCCATCTGTTCATTAATCAAGTTGGAGGCTAAGACTGTGTGCGCCTTTTCAAAGGCATCAGCCGTGGTCAGATAGTTATCTTCCCCGGTGTTAATGATGATGCCTGCGTAGGCATTGATCATGCGGGAGAAGTATTGATCGGCAAAGGTGCGATCCATGTTGATATCCCTAAACAGAATGCCGTACATGGCATCGTTCAGCATCATATCTAGACGCTCCAGAGCTCCCATGGCTGCGATTTCCGGCATGCACAGACCCGAGCAGTAATTGACCAGCTGAATATAGCGCCCCACCTCTTCACTGACCTCATCCAGGGCACTGCGCATCACCTGGAAGTTGGCCTGGGTGGCATAGGTGCCCCCGAAGCCCTCGGTTGTCGTTCCATAGGGCACATAATCCAGCAGACTCTGTGCCGTCGTGCGAATCACCGCAATAATGTCAGCACCTTGCCTGGCGGCTGCCTGGGCCTGCTTAACATCTTCGAAGATGTTACCGCTGGCTACAATCACATACTTCAGCGGTTCCTCCCCTACACCCAGGCGCTCCTTGTACTCTTCCCGTCTCTGGCGCTGCTTGGAAATGGCGGTCAAGGCCCGTTCTGTGTATAGGGCCAAGACCTCCTCTACCTTGCGCGGGTCCTGGAGAGGAAGCTCACCGATGCGCAAATCCCCGGCGCATCGCTCCGCAATTTGCTGCGGAGCCTGACCCAGGGCCACAAGGGCGTTGCCCAGCCAAAAAGCGATACCCCGATCCAGCAAACCGGCCCGATTGACCTGATCCACCAGTATATTGGCGAGGGGTATGCCGTCTTGATCGGTACCGTCAATGCCAAACAGGCGTGCGACAGTACGTTCGATGGTCACGGTAGTATGCTTCCGAATGTCCTCTTGTACCTGAAGAGCAATGGAATGTGCCAGTTCCCTGGCCTGGCGAACCTTTCCCTGGTCCAGCGAGAGCTGCTCTTTCATCATGTTGTATCCCTCTTTTCCTGGAGTTCTCTAGCTCTGGCGATGACCTTTCGATCCAAACCCATTGCTTCCGCCACAAGTGCAGCGCTGCTCCAAATGGCCCCTTGGGGGCCTGTTTCCTCCAACCTGTAATCCATGCGTCTTTGCAGAGTGTGCAGATCCCCTTGCTGGAGGGGATCGCTTCCCAGCCCCCGGACACGGAGGTGGACGACCCCTTCCATACAGGCCAGGGATGGATAATGGGTCGTAATCACCGTAATAGAGGATTGACGATTCAATTCCTCTGCGATGGCCTGGGCTATCGCCGCTCCTTCTGCAGGACCGGTGCCATGGGCGATTTCATCCACCAAAATCAGGCCTTCGCCATGGCCCTGTTCCAAAGCTCTGCCTAGAAAAGCAATTTCCCCGGCGAATGCACTTAATCCCCTGGGAATCTGCGCTGCGGTCAGATGGGCCCGGATGAACCTCCGCGGAGAGAACTCCATGGAAGCGGCGGGAACCAACAGGCCATGCTGGGCGAGGGCCGCAAGTAGGCCTATCATCTTCAGACTGGCCGTCTTCCCCCCCATATTGGGACCAGTGATGATGGTAACTCCTCTGCAAACGTTTACGCAAAGAGGCGTATAGGTATACCCCCTTTGCTCCACCTCTTCCTCGAGCAAGGGGTGCCGTCCGTTTTTTATCCGCAGACACGAATCCTGGCAGAGCGAGGGTCTGATCCCGCCCATCGCAAAGGATAGCTTTCCCTTGGCCAGCAGCAAGTCGAGGTAACCTAAACGCTCTAAAACAGAGAGTATCCGCGGCGCCAAGGCGGCCACACATTCCGTAAGGCGAACACGAATCGCCTGCTTACAAGCTTCTTCCTCTTCCCGGCTTTGCCTCAAATCGCGCCTGATCTGCTGCATGCCGGCATCTTCCACCAAGGCAAAGGTGAGAGCATCCGGTGTTGTACGCACCTGCTCCAGCTCCTCTATGGCTTCCAGCTGCCTCAGTGCGTCCCTGTCTGTTCTGCTCACTGCAATATTTCCATCCATGGTGAGCGTGCGTCCTACAGACTGAAGGATCTTGTTTTCAACCGAGCGGCGAAAATCAGCTATGATGCCTTCTAGACGGACCCGTTCTCGACGGATCCGGGCCAATTCTTCGTCGTAAGCATCGGCCAGATAAAAGCTGTCCTCTCTTCCCTGCCCCGCGCTTAAGGCTTGACGGCACTCTAGCACTAGGTCCAGGGAAGGCAGGAACTCCCATCCCAAGCGCTCCAGTTCGGTCTGGATCTGCTCCACGATCAAGAGGAGCTTTTTGATCGCATAGAACTCTACATCATCCAGCACAGAGCCTTGCCTACTGCGTTCCAGACACCCTCGGATGTCCCTGACCATACCGAGCAGATAGCGAAGTCCATCGGCGGCCTTAGGATCGGACTGCAAAGCTAGGCAAATTTGCTCAACCCGCTCCAACTCTGCTTGGAGACCTTCCCTGTCCTCCGGTGCGAAAGCGACAGCCCGGCGCTGCCTGGCCCTACCCAAAGGCGATACGGGTTCAAGGCGAGACCATACCTGATCAAAGCCCAACTGGTTGCGGGTCTGTGTATCAAGGAACTGCATCAAAACCCTCCTTCTCCGGCTCGTAGCGAAGCCCCAGCCCCAGATCGTAACAGGGAAGGGGAGCTACTGCTTGTCCCACATCCCGGAGCAGGCGAAGGGGGTCCGCATGGCCGTAGCTTGTGCTCAAGGGGTTCACGGTCACGGCACTGATCTGGATGGGATCCAGTACATGCAGGAAGACCTGATCCGCTTGGAGCTTGTTCAGACTCCGTCTGTTCAAAAAAACGCAGCTGGGATCAGAAGCGACCAGGACGAACCCTGCTTTCCTGGGGACAGCGGACAAAACCTTGGCCAGCAGATCATTGGTGAGCATACCGCGCAGATAGATTGCTGTTGTTTCTGGATTGATCTTTTTGGGCAGCACTTCACTGTGTTGAAAAACATCCTTCTGCCCCAGGACACCCTGGACGTCCCGGGCTCCGAGGAAAGCAAGCTTAGTACTTCCTCCCAGCTTGCGCAAACTATCTGCACCTGGATGAACAAAGGCGGGCAGGGTGAGTATCTCCAATTGCAGTTTCAGCTTCTCCAACAACTCGGTGCGGTCGTGGCTCACCTCTGTTCCCACAGCAAGCACCGCCGTGTCCGTGACCATGGGGGCAGCAAGGGAACGGCGATCGATGGCGCCGTCCACCAGAAAGAGATCGATCCCCATCGCCTCCAGCTTACGTTTGACCATGGCTAATCCATGGCGGGTACCCGGGCCTGCTAAGATAGTCTTGCCCGTACTTAGAGCACGGGCTAGGACAACTTCTCCTAAAGGAGTCATAATACCGGTCGTTCCTACGATTTCCCAGTCCAAGCCGCTATCGAGAAGCAGCGCCTTGGCATTGGCTACGATTTGACCGGAGCGCACCGTGATTCTTGGCTTATCATGGCCAAACAAACTGTCACGTTCCTCCCCGTCGAGCCCCATCGTGGTCATGGCCACCTGCAGACCCAAACGGCCTGCGTCCAGCAGGAGCTGGGTAAAGGAGAAGGTTTTCCCCGTATTCTTACCCATTCCAATGACTGAGATTGATCGGAACTGGCGGTCCAAGATCTCCTTTACAAACACCGCGACCACTCCTGGTTAGACATAGATTTCCGAGAATAAGGCGCGCAGTTTGGGATTTTCGCGCAGGATGTCCAGGGTGATCTGGGCATGGTTCTTGGTATAGCCATTGCCAATGAGCATCTTGACGTCCTTGCCCACACCCTCCGCGCCTAAGGCTGCGGCGGTGAAACTTGTAGCCATACTGAAAAAGTACACAGTACCCCCGTCCCGGGTGCACAAGATGGAGGCCATCTCGGTCTGGGGAATATTGACACAATTGATGGTGAGATCCGCCAGGCGACCTCCACAAGCGTCCTGCAGCGCACGAAGACAGTCTACCGGCTTCGTTGCATCCACGTTGAGGATGACATCGGCCAATTCCAGCTCCCCGATCCGCTCCAGCGCAGCGGGACCATAGTCCATGGCAATCACTCGTCCTGAAACGCCCGCCCGCTTCTTCGCTTCATGGAGGCAAAGAGTGCCCGATTTCCCCCCGGCCCCCACGATCAGCACGCTGTCTCCAGGCTTGACCAGTTTGCCGGTCTGGGCTGGTGCGCCCGCCACGTCCAGGGCTGCCAAGGCCAGTTTCTGCGGGAGGTCTTCAGGCAGCACGGCATAAATGCCGCTGGCGAAAAGTATCGCTTTCCCCACTATATCGACCTGAGCGGTCTCCAGATCCATGTTCGTAATGGCCTCAATCACAAGGGGTGTTAGAGTCAAAGAGACCAAGGATGCAATGCGATCGCCAACACGCAAATCCCTTTCCCGGAGATCGGGACCAATGGATCGGACAGTACCGATAAACATTCCTCCCGATCCAGTCACAGGATTATGATGTTTGCCTCTGCTGGCCACGATGCCGAGCATAATCTCGGCAATTCGTCCCTTGTCATCCTCGGCCTCTTTGCGAATCTGCGTAAAGCTAGCCGAATCGATGTTCAATGTTTCCACATCGACCAATATCTCGTTCGATCGAATCTCCATACGGTTGTCAAGACGTGTGGCTCCCTGCGGAAGGGCGCCGGGGGGCTCCAACACTCGATGGGTGCCAAATGGACATACTAGGGTCACAGACCGATTCCCCCTCCATGGACTTTTCTTGAAATAATCCCAGTTTCTTTACAATATGTTTAATAATACCATAAGCCCCTCCAATTTTGAAGGGGCCACTTTCTTAATTAATTCGATCGCAAGAGAACGACCGCCTGGGCCGCGATGCCTTCCTCCCGTCCCACAAAACCCAATCCTTCCGTGGTGGTAGCTTTGAGATTGATCTGGCTCTCCTCGATGGCCAGCACCTGGGCCAGCTTTGATTTGATCGAAGTCTTCCACGTCTTAAGCTTGGGTTTCTCGGCCATGACTGTGATGTCCAGATTCCCAAGTGTAAATTGCCTATCCTCCATGATCACAAGGACCTGCTTCAACAGGTCAATACTGCACGCCCCTTTGTACTTGGGGTCGGTATCGGGAAAGAGCTCGCCAATATCTCCGCCTCCCATGGCACCGAGCAGGGCGTCCATGAGAGCATGGGTTAGCACATCAGCATCCGAGTGACCCAACAGCCCTTTGTCATGGGGAATGAGAACACCGCCTAGGATCAGAGGCCGGTTGGCCGCCAAAGCGTGCACGTCGTAGCCAAAGCCCACGGAAAACGCTGTCGATTGCGGCAAGTCATCGGGCGTCGTGATCTTGATGTTGGCGTATTCTCCCGGCACGATGTGCACAGGATGCCCAAAAGCTTCCAGCACAGAGCAGTCATCAGTGACACTGAGGCCCTCTTCCTGGGCCCACGCGTAAGCCTGCAAGATCAGGTCCCGGGCAAAGATCTGCGGTGTCTGCATGGCCCAAAGTTCTGCGCGATCCGGTGTCTCCAAGACGAAGCCATCCTGAACCTTCTTGATGGTGTCCTTCACAGGAACCGCTATACCCACAGCCCGGTGCTCCTGGGCAGCCCGTAGTCCCTTGCGGACCAGGCCTGGGGTGATAAAGGGTCTGGCACCATCGTGAATGACAATCCACTCAGCAGGGGTGGTTAGGGCCAGGAGGCCCAAATAAACGCTGTCCTGCCGGCTTGCCCCGCCCAAGACTACCTGGGTTTTCTTGTCGGGAACCGCTTGATGCACCAGTTCGCTGACCGCTTGGCGATCGACCTCCCTTGTCACGACGACCAGTTCACACACTTCATCCATCACAGAAAAACAATCCAGGCTGTGGGAGAGGACAGGTTTTCCATCCAACGACAAAAGCACTTTATTGCCTGGAGCCCCCATGCGGCTCCCTGAACCCGCTGCGGCCAAGACAACTGCCACGCTCATGGCACCAACTCCTTTTGGTCAATTCAAAAAAAGGCCCGATGTATGCTCGCATCAGGCCCTTTCCATCGTATAATCTTATAATGCCCGCTCCATCGCTTTCGGTTTGGCAAAAATCATACGACCGGCGGCTGTTTGGAGAACACTGGTGACCAAAACCGCCACCGTCTGCCCAATAAAGCGGCGACCGCCATCCACCACAATCATGGTCCCATCGTCCAGGTATCCCACGCCTTGACCCTGCTCTTTGCCATCCTTAATCACATGGACCTTAAGCTCTTCACCGGGCAGCACCACGGGTTTGACAGAGTTGGCCAGCTCGTTAATGTTTAAAACGGCTACACCATGCAACTCACAGACCTTGTTCAAGTTGTAATCGTTAGTGACAACCTTGCCCCCCATATCCTTGGCAAGTTTCACCAGCTTGGTGTCTACTTCGCTGATATCACCATAGTCTTCCTCCACAATGCGCACGTTGGCGTAGGGCTCCTTTTGGATCTTATTGAGTATATCCAACCCCCGTCGGCCGCGATTGCGCTTCAGTACATCGGATGAATCAGCAATATGCTGCAACTCTTCCAGGACAAATCCGGGTACGATCAAATCGCCTTCCAAGAACCCCGATTTCGTGATGTCGGAAATCCTTCCATCAATAATGACGCTCGTATCAAGTATTTTCGCTGTCGCCTTCGAGGCTGTGCTCGAGTTCAACAACGACCTCCGCGAACGGGAAAACCCATGGGTGAGTTCGTCCGTTCTCCTCAGCCCCACCACAAACCCTAGATATCCTAACACGATTCCAAGTATGATCGGGAGATAGTCTCCTACATAGGGGATCTTAAGTAAAGGAATAGAAATAACCAGCGCAACAATCCAACCACTCACCAGACCAAGCACCCCACCGAGGAGCTCATGTGTGGGTATCTTAAGTAAAGTCCGGGTCAACTTTTTGCTTCCTGTCCCCAGCCCTCGCCCCACTGCAGGACCAACCGCAAGACCGACTAGAAAACCAACGAAAATAAACAGACCCACTACATAACTCTTGTCGATGAATTCAGCCATGGCGCCCGAATTATGCACAAGTAATGCCCCAGAATAACCGAGAACCGCGCCAATGGCAGCAAATACAACCCTAACGAATATCACCAAACTTCGCTTCACCTCCCACTTTTTTCAATGCATGCGATAGTTTAGCTCGTTCAAGTTATAGTATTTCCTGTTTTTCCTTAGGTATTCTTTTTTCGATGAACATCCTGTCCAGCACCGATTACTAAAGGACCGCCACCTCCCTACTGTTCAAAGCATCCCGAAATGGTCTCCACAATCGCCTCCTCGCTGGCATCTTCCGCGATCACCAGCTCACTGATGAGAATCTGCCTGGCTGTATCCAGCATCTTCCTCTCGCCTGTGGAGAGACCTTTATCATTTTCCCTAATCGTGAGGTTGCGTACAACCTCGGCTACTTCGAAAATGTCTCCACTCTTAATCTTCTCCATATTCGCTCGATAGCGCCGGTTCCAATTCGAAGACATGGCCGTTTGATCCCCCTGCAGCACCTGGTAGACACGTTTAACGTCCTTATCGTCAATCACTTGGCGAAGGCCCAGTTCATCTACGGACTTCATGGGAATCATAACTTTCATATCCCCTATGGGCAGGGCCATAATGTAGTACTTCTGCTTTTCACCAAGTACTTCCCGCTCTTCGATGGCCACGATAACGCCTGCACCGTGCATGGGGTAGACCACATGATCGCCCACATTATACATCGCGAACCCTCCTTTAACAAAACCTAGGTCCTTACAATAAATTTACCACTTTATGCGCTGAAAGTCAAACGAGCCCGTCATGAAGCACGCTAGGTAGCCGCTCCCGGGCTCTGTGGTTCTTTGGTTGACAACCAATTTTCAAAAGCTTTATAATAAAACCAGCATGGCTTGATCAAAGGTAGTGGGAGGACGGGACCAAAATGACGAAGCCAGTTACCACTTGTCAATGTTTTCAAGAAAACGTACAAGAGAACCTTGTGCGGCACTTCAGCATTCTCGACATCGCATCGAAATTTCAAGAGACGAATGCCCGGGTCAACCGGGCCCTTTTCCGGGCAGTAACCGATTGCGGCTGCATCAGCATCGATGCCTCAAAGCAGATCTTACCCGACGACTGTTCCTTCGAGGATGTACGCAATTATCTCAAATCCCATCTCCAAGGCCAGCTCTGCGAAAACTGCAAAGAAGTCTTGGAAGCTGAGGTAGGGCAGAACCTGTTTTACCTCACAGGTCTGTGCAACTCCCTGGGTCTGAACCTAGAAGAGATCATTCATAAAGAAGCCCAACGAGTCAATACCTTAGGCATGTTTCATCTGCGCTAGATGTGGCTATCCACCAGGACTTGTTCGCGTAAACGGCGTAAGCCCTCCTTAATGGCCCTGGCCCGGACTTCTCCAATTCCCTCCACATCATCAAGTTCTTCGATGGACGCATCCATCACTGTGGAAAGATCTTCAAAGGTCTTGACCAGATTCTCAATGACAGGCATGGGCAAACGGGGGATTTTTGCCAAAACTCGGTATCCCCGGGGAGCCACTGCTTGATCGAGACTGGTCATGCTTCCTCCGTACCCCAAGGTCTTGGCGATCAGGCCAAGATTGAGGATATCGTCCGAATCCATCTCCTCTAACTGGTTCCAGCCATCGTTGAGATTTCCGCCCGCCCAATAATCTCTAAAGACCAAGAGCCCCTCGTCCTTGGTGTCGGCCATAAGCTCTTCGAGCTGCATTCTAACTAAACGGCCCTCCGATCCTAGCTGGATCACATAGCGTTCGATCTCCCAGGCAATTCTGCTCACCATCTGGCTCCGCTGCAGCACGGTAGATACATCCATTAACGTAACCAGATCCTCAAACTCCAGAGCACTTAGATTGGTCAGGGACTGCTGGAAGACGCTTCGGTACTTCTCCAAGGTGGACAGGGCTTGGTTTGCTTTTGACAGGATCACGCTGACTTCGCGAATCACATATTTCCAGTTTCCCCGGTAGATGGTAATGATATTACGCCGCTGGGAAATGGAAATCACAATCTGACCGGTCTGTTTGGCTACTCGTTCCGCCGTCTTATGACGCGTCCCAGTCTCAAAACTGGGGATCATGGCATCAGGAACCAACTGGGTATTGGCATACAGAATCCGTTTGGCATCGCTGGATAATACGATGGCTCCGTCCATTTTGGCCAGCTCATAGAGGGCGCCTGGATGCATCTCCGCGTCGATGTGGAAACCGCCATTTACCAGAGCCAGCACTTCCGGGGTATCCCCGATGACGATCAGCGCACCGGTCTTGGCCTTGAGAATACTCTCTAGACCCTCATAAAGCTGCGTGCCTGGTGCCACCATCTCTAAGTGTTCAAAAAGCAGATCATCCTCACGCATGAACTCACCCTCTCACTGCAATTCTCAATGCTTCTTGTATTGTACTTACACCGTAGACTTTTATGGGTTCATGTCCTTGCACATTCGTACTGGGAATGATGCAGCTTTCAAAACCTAAGCGGTTAAGTTCTGCCAGCCGCTGCTCCATGCCTCGAACGGCCCGGATTTCTCCGACTAGACCAACCTCTCCTAAAACAGCACATAAGGGGTTAACGCTAACATTGGAGATACTGCTGGCTACAGCCACCGCCATGCCCAAGTCCAATGCGGGTTCTTGAAGTTTTAGACCTCCCGCGATGTTCAAGAACACATCGTGGCTCTGCAGTGGATAACCCTGCCTTTTTTCCAGCACGGCCAAAATGATGGAGAACCTCTGATAATCTACACCCGTTGTCTGTCTGCGGGGAGTGCCTCCAAAAGGAGCCGGTGCCACCAGAGCCTGCACCTCAACGAGGAGAGGGCGGGTACCCTCCATGTATGGCACGACTACAGAGCCTGGACTCTGCTCCGGCCGCTGCGACAGTAGGAATTGGGACGGATTGGCTACGGGCAGCAAACCGCGTTCGCTCATCTCAAAGATGGCAATTTCATGGGTAGAGCCGAATCGGTTTTTGACAGAGCGGACGATCCGAAAGGATGTGTGCACTTCACCTTCGAAGTACAAGACGAAGTCCACAGCATGCTCCAACACCTTCGGGCCCGCTAAAGTTCCGCCTTTGGTCACATGCCCAACGAGGAGAATGCAGATCCCGCTCCCCTTAGCCAGCTGCAAAAAGCGTCCGGTGGATTCCCGCACCTGCCCAACGCTCCCTGGCGGCGAGGGGACTTCTTCTACGAACATCGTCTGAATCGAATCCACGATCACCAAAACCGGTTTTTCATCGCTGATGATCTGGCAAATCGTGTTGGTATTGGCCTCGCTGACTACGATCAGTTCCTCACACACAGCATCAAGGCGCAGGGCCCGCAATTTCAGCTGTGCTAAGGACTCTTCTCCGGTCACATAGAGAACTCGTCCCAGCTTGCGAGCGACGCCGCTGGCCACCTGAAGCAGCAGGGTTGATTTGCCGATTCCCGGGTCCCCTCCCACTAAGCCCAGGCAACCTGGCACCAGACCTCCCCCTAAAACGCGGTCAAGCTCGGCAATGCCTGTACTAAAACGGGACTCCGCGGTGTTCTCTATCTGGGTTAAGGGTAAAGGTTTGCTCTTAACCACCCAGGCGTGGGCGTTTTTGCCCGCAGGTTGGACCGTCTCTTCAACGAGAGTATTCCACTCCCCGCACACCGGACACTTCCCCATCCAGCGAGGACTCTCAGCTCCGCATTCCTGGCAAACAAAGACCACAGTTTTTTTAGCCACAGATGATCCTCTCTATGATCCCATATTTTTACTCATAATTTATTATACCATCAGAAAAAGGAGTGCACAACTGCCACTTAGGCTCTGCGCACTCCCTTCCGTTCATGTTCTGTGCAGCTAGAAGAAGACAAACTCACCTTCTTTGGAGTCCACTGTAATGGTGCCGCCTTCCCCAAAGGTTCCCTTCAGGATTTCCTCTGCAAGGGGATTCTCAATGTACCTTTGAATCGCTCTGCGCAGCGGTCTCGCTCCGAAGTCGGGGTCAAAGCCCTTGTTGGTCAAAAGCTCCTTGGCTTGTTCGGTGATGGACAGGGTAATATCCATGCCCCCGAGCTGTGTCCGGAGTTCCTTGAGCATGATATCGACAATCTGGCCGATATGGACCTTGTTTAGAGCGTGGAACACCACGACTTCGTCCACCCTGTTTAAGAACTCCGGCCGGAACGAACGCTTAAGCTCATCTGTAACCTTGGTCTTCATTGCCTCGTAATCACTGCGCTCGTCCACAACGGTTCTAAAGCCAATGCCTGAGTCACGCTGAATCTGCTGTGCTCCCACGTTCGATGTCATCACAATCACAGTATTGCGGAAGTCCACCAGGCGTCCTTTCGAATCGGTCAGTCTCCCGTCTTCCAAGACTTGCAGCAGGATATTAAAGACCTCGGGATGGGCCTTTTCAATTTCGTCGAAGAGTACGATGGAATAAGGCTTCCTGCGCACTTGCTCCGTGAGCTGACCGCCCTCATCATATCCAACATAGCCTGGAGGAGAGCCGACCAAACGTGCCACAGAGTGGCGCTCCATGTACTCCGACATATCCAGGCGCACAGTGGCATCCTCATCGCCAAACAATGCTTCGGCCAGGGCTCTGGCCAGCTCAGTTTTGCCCACCCCTGTGGGACCGAGGAATATGAAGGAACCAATAGGTCTCTTCGGATCCTTCAGACCCGCATGGGCCCTGCGAACCGCTTTAGAAACGGCACCAATGGCCTCATCTTGACCAATAACCCTTTGGTGCAGGATCTTCTCTAGATCCAGAAGACGGAGGGCATCCTCTTCGGTGATATCCGTTACCGGTATACCGGTCCAACCAGCCACGACCGCAGCAATATCCTCGGCCGTGACCACCGCTTCGGCCCGGCCGTGACTCTTCCGCCAGTCGCTGCGCTTGGCTTCCAGTTCCTCCTGGAGTTTCTGTTCCTGATCCCTTAAGTTGGCCGCCTGTTCGAACTGTTCGTTCTTGATCGCCGCCTCTTTTTCCACGCTGATCTCACTGATTTTCGCCTCAAGTTCCTTCAGTTCAGGAGGGGCCACCAAACCTCGCAGACGCACCCGAGAACCTGCCTCGTCCATGAGATCAATGGCCTTATCCGGTAAGAAACGATCGCTGATATAACGATCACTGAGCCGAGCTGCAGCCACAATCGACTCATCCTTGATTTTTACCCTGTGGTGGGCCTCATAGCGATCCCGGAGGCCCTTTAGAATCTCGATGGTCTCATCGACGGTGGGTTCGTCCACCATGACGGGCTGGAAGCGCCGTTCAAGAGCAGCATCCTTTTCCACATGCTTCTGATACTCGTCCAAGGTTGTGGCCCCGATGGCCTGCAATTCTCCCCTGGCCAGAGCAGGTTTGAGGATATTTGCGGCATCAATCGCTCCTTCCGCTGCGCCTGCCCCGATTATGGTGTGCATCTCGTCGATGAAGAGCACAACATCACCTGCGGAGCGGATCTCTTCCATCACTTTCTTCAGACGCTCTTCAAATTCGCCCCGGAACTTGGAACCAGCCACCAGACTGCCTAGATCCAGAGTAACAACGCGTTTATTGCTTAAGGTCTCGGGCACATCGTTATTGACGATTTTCAAGGCTAATCCTTCGGCAATGGCCGTCTTACCCACACCAGGTTCACCGATTAGGACCGGATTGTTCTTCGTTCGACGACTGAGAATCTGGATTACCCGTTGAATCTCTTTATCTCGCCCAATCACAGGGTCAAGGTTGCCTTCTCGGGCCAATGTCGTTAGGTCGCGGCCAAATTGATCGAGGGTCGGGGTCTTATTCTGCCGGGGTGCCTGCGTCTTTCCTTGACTTCCGCCCCCAAGTTGGCTGGTGACCTGGGCTCGCACCTTCTCCAAGTCGGCCCCAAGGTTATGGAGAACCTGGGCAGCCACACCTTCCCCTTCGCGGATCAAGCCTAGCAGGAGATGTTCAGTGCCAATATAGGTGTGCCCCAGGCGTCGTGCCTCGTCAAAAGCTAGCTCCAACACCCGCTTTGAGCGGGGAGTAAAACCGATCTGACCCTGGGTTGGCTGACCGCCGCGGCCAATGATCCGTTCCACCTCGCCGCGTACTTGATCGATACTCACTCCAAGAGACAACAGGGAGCGGGCAGCCACATCCTCGCCCTCAGCGATCAGGCCCAGGAGGATGTGTTCCGTTCCCACCACATTATGACCCAACCGTCTTGCCTCCTCTTGCGACAAAACAATCACCCGCTGGGCCCTTTCAGTAAAACGTCCAAACATAGTGCCACCTTCTTTCCATTTATGCTTTGTTGTTGAGCGTATCTCGAAGCAGACTCGCCCGCAGGCGATCACGTTCCTGAACAGGAAGGGGTTGCCCCATCATTCTCTGCAGATGTGCGGAGCGAATCTGTACCATCAGTTGCTTCAAACACTGGGGATCGCCAAGGGGAATCACTCCCAGATCAACGCCTAACTTAAGATCGGACAGAAGCTCCATAGCTTCCTGACTGGTAATGGTACGAGCATTGCGCAAAATGCCATAGGAACGGTATAACCAGTCTTCTGTTGCTAGTTTACGATCCTCTTCCAATAAATACTCCCTTGCCTGGCGTTCGCTATGGAGAATCTGATCGGCAAAACGAGCCAGATGCTCGATGGTTTCTTCTTCACTTTGCCCCAGAGTAATCTGGTTCGAAAGCTGAAACACATTCCCCCAAATATCGCTGCCCTCACCGTAAAGTCCCCGCACCGTCAGGCCAAACTTGGACACGGTACCTAAGACTTCTTGCACCTTCTTGACCCTGCGCAAAGCGGGGAGGTGGAACATAAGCGAGGCCCTGAGCGCCGTCCCGGCGTTGGTGGGACAGGAGGTAAGGTACCCAGACTGCAAATCAAAAGCATAGTCCAGCTGCGCCTCAAGGAGATCGTCAATCTCCGTCGCCAGCTGCCAGGCCTGTTCCAGCTGCAGCCCAGGCTTTAGCACCTGAATGCGCAGATGGTCTTCTTCATTGACCATGATGCTGGTATTGGCTTCATCGCTGAGCAGGACAGCCTTGTGCTGGGGATTTTCGGTATGACTTGGACTCACCAAATGCTCTTCCACCAAAACCTGCCGCTCCAGGGCATCCATGGTACCCATCTCGTGAAAAGCAAAACCGCCCAGTTTCTGTAGCTTGGGTACAACCGCGGAAACCTTGTTCATGACCTCCCTGAGTTGATCACGACTGGCTCCTCCCGGGAAGGGAACGCCTGCCAGATTTCTGGCCAGTCTACAGCGCGTGCCCAGTACGATATCACCGTGGGGTCCAGTTTCTTTCATCCAGGAAGCGATCTCTTTCATTGACTATCCCCCCCAGAAACTTGACTCTCCAAAAGCCGCAGCTCGTCGCGGTACTTGGCGGCCTGTTCATACTGCTCTTGCCGCACACATTCCTGCAGGCGCCTGCGAAGATCCTCAATCTGACGACTAACCCGCGCTTTGGGATACCCCCGGGCTGGCACCTTACCTCTATGGGTACTCGAACCATGCAGCCTGCGCAGCACGGGATTTAGGGCATCCGAAAAGACCTGATAGCAATCTCCGCAGCCCAGTCGACCTGTCTTTTGAATATCCAGCAGACTGCGGCCGCATGTGGAACATGTCTTCACAGCCGGACCCTGCTTCAGTTTTTGCCCTAGCTTACCTGCCTGGAACATGCTGGAGAGCAGATGCTGCAAGTCGAAGCCAGTGCTAAAATTCGTGTACCCCTGGGCACAGCTCTGGCAGAGGTGCAGTTCTGTTTTGTGATCGTTTTCAATCTGTACAAACTTCACTGTAGCAGCATGTTGTCCACATTTATCGCATAGCATTTCCCTATCACCCCTTACGATCTTGTCTTCAGAATAAAGAACAACAAGGAGCGGATTAGACTCGCACGCAGGATAGCTTTTCCCTGGGTGACACTGCCCACCTCTTGTTGAACGATGCCCCGGATTAGCTGGCAATCCCTCGCCGTGAGCAGATGATGATCCTTGAGATACGCCAGGATATTGTCCATCTGCTTTTCATCCAGTTCACTGCCGATGCTCTTGAGGATCTTGATGGCATGGGCATAACCATCATCGACCTGCACATGTCCGATACGGATATAGCCGCCGCCCCCTCGCCTGCTTTCCACAACATAGCCTCGCTCAAGGGTAAAGCGGGTGGAGAGGACATAGTTGATTTGCGATGGCACACAGGCAAAGTCATCAGCTAATTGGGCACGGCTCAGTTCAACACTGTTGGTCTGGCTACCTCGCAGCATCTTTTTAATGTAGGCTTCAATATGATCCGCCAATGTACTCATGATTTCCCCACCAACTTTCTTTGACTAATACTGACCTTAATCCTATTATAGCACACACCACGGGACACTATGCAACCCCCCAAACAATGGTCAGGGAATATCAGGCAGCTTTTTGCGCTTTATTGCTGCACTTAGCGGGGGTATTTGCGTTTTATCGCCTAATTGCGTCTGTTTTTGCATAGAGATTGTGGGGAGGGATAGCATGATCAACTATGTCTGGTTTTGCATGATCCTGGCTGGGGTGATCACATCCGCCAGCAAAGGGCAGATCCACCTAGTGACGGAAGGCATCCTCAAGGGCAGTGAGCAAGCGGTCGTGGTCTCCATCGGTCTAGTGGGCATCATCTCCTTTTGGTCCGGCATGATGAAAATCGCACAAGACGCCGGCTTAATGAAAACCACAGCCCGAATCCTCGGGCCCTTGGCGCGCAGACTCTTCCCGGATGTCCCCGTCCACCATCGGGCCATGGGCTCCCTGCTCCTAGCCATGAGCGCAAACTTGCTTGGATTGGGAAATGCCTGTACACCCCTGGGACTCAGGGCCATGGGCGACCTCCAAGAGTTAAATAAGGACAAAGAGAGAGCCTCGGACGCCATGTGCACCTTCATGGCTGTCACATCCTCAAGCCTGACCGTAATTCCCACCACCATCATCGCCTTACGCTTAACACATGGTTCTGCGACCCCAACAGACATCATCGGTCCGATCATTGTGGCCACAACCTGTTCTACCCTGGCTGCTATAGCTGTGGATCGCATTTTGAGGAAGTTCAGCTAAGGTGAAAGGAGAACCTGCTATGACCTCTATACTTCAGGCACTTTCCCGTTGGGCTCTGCCGGTCTTGCTCTTAGGCATCACAACCTTGGGACTGTCCAAAAAGGTGCCCATTTACGAGAGCTTTGTGGACGGTGCCAAAGAAGGATGGCAAACTGCTTTGCGCGTCCTGCCCTACCTCGTAGGTATGCTGGTGGCCATCGCAGTTTTCCGGCAGTCGGGCGCCTTGGATCAGTTGATTTCCCTAATCAGTCCCCTCACCAACTGGTTGGGCTTTCCCCACGAGGTGCTGCCCCTAGCCCTCATGCGGCCCATTTCCGGTTCCGGCGCCCTGGCCATCCTCTCACAGATTCTGGACACCTTCGGGGCAGACTCTTTCATTGGGCGTTTAGCCGCCACTGTGATGGGCAGCAGTGAAACAACGCTCTATGTTCTCACAGTCTATGCAGGCTCCATCGGGCTGAAGCGAACACGGCACACCTTAGCCACATCCCTGATCGCAGATCTTGCGGGCGCTTTGGCAGCCCTTTATGTTGTTCTGCATTATTTTGCATAACTTGCCACTTCCTGGCCATACTTATAAGCATCATCTAGAGGGGACGTGTCAGCATGAACAGGTTCACAAAGAAGGAAAAGCGGGAGATGATTGCCGCGGCTATGAAAACCTTGAGCGAACATAAGAGTCTGTCCCAGGCTGCCAAAGATCGGGGTGTGCGCACCTTGGAAAAAGCCCTCGAGAAACATTCTGATACCCGCTGACAAAAAGGGTTGCCCATTCCCCATGTCGTATACATAGGGCAAGATGACATGTAGGGGAGGAGCATAGATGTCAAACCCATTTCGCCACATACCTGCTGTTGATCGACTCCTGGCCGATCCAAGGGTAGTTAGCGCTTCCAAAGACTTGCCTGAACTCGAGGTAACCGCCATTGTCAGGCAGTTCCTTGACAATCTGCGCCGAGATATTGCCATCGAAGGGACGACCATCTTAGAAAAGGACATTGTCCCCCGGCTGCTGGAGGAGCTGGAAAACAAGGGACGAGGTCGATTTCAGGCCGTGATCAACGCCACAGGTGTGCTCTTACATACAAACCTGGGACGAGCTCCCCTGCCAGACCACGCCATCGAACGTATCTGTTCCCTTGGTCGAGGATATCTGAACCTGGAACTGAATCTTGACTCCGGTGAACGGGGCAGCCGCTATAGACCGGTTTCTCGACTCTTTAACCTGCTAATTTCCTCTGAGCAAGGGTCTCCCCACATCAACACGAATTTGGATACCATTGTTGTGAATAACAATGCTGGTGCCGTCTTAGTGACACTGAAGGCCCTGACCAAAGGCCGGGAGGTCCTGGTGTCCAGGGGACAGCTCGTGGAGATCGGCGGTGGTTTTCGTATACCCGAGGTGATGGCCGCTAGCGGCTGCCTGCTCAAGGAAGTGGGCACAACCAATCGCACCCGCCTGCGCGACTACGCGGATGCCATAACCCCGGACACTGCCGCCATTTTATTGGTGCATCCCAGCAACTATGCCATGCTTGGCTTCACAGAGAGCGTACCCCGGGAGAAGCTGAGCCAGCTCGCCAAAGAACGGGGGCTTCTTTTGATCGAAGACATTGGCAGCGGCGCCTTCCGGCCCTTCGATCAACCGCTTGTATCCAGTGCGCTGAAATATAGTGATCTGGTAACCTACAGCGGCGACAAACTTTTCGGAGGTCCCCAGGCCGGCATCATCAGCGGCCGGAGCGATCTGGTGGACATGATCAAGACAGATCCATTGCTGCGGGCACTCAGGATAGATAAACTCTCCTTGATTGCCCTGGAGGCCGTGTTGGAACTGCACCTGAATAAAGACTATGAAAGACTACCCCTGGCAGCTCTGGCCAGTCTGGACCCGGAGCACCTGAAATCCAGGGCGAAGCATTGGCTGAGCCAACTTGGGCCTGGATTACGAGGCGAAGTCATTCCCAGCCAATCCACCATGGGGGGAGGATCCCTGCCGGGCGAAACGATTCCTTCCTGGGCTCTGGCACTGAGCAGTCCCCAACTCTCCAGCGAAGAGCTGGCCAAGTGGTTACGGCGCAGCAGACCCTCGATCATGGGAAGAATTCTCCAAGACCGGGTTTTACTGGATCCCAGAACGGTTCTACCCTTCCAGGACAGCGAGATCAGCCAGCTGCTTCAGAAAGGGGTGTCCGCATGTTCGTAATGGGTACCGCAGGCCATATTGATCATGGCAAAACAACGCTGATCACCGCCCTGACGGGAATCAATCCCGATCGTCTGCAAGAAGAACAAAGCCGGGGCATGACCGTTGACTTAGGTTTCGCCTGGTTTTCCCTTCCCCGAGGTAATGTCGGTGTAGTAGATGTCCCAGGTCACCACCGCCTGGTCAAGAATATGCTCGCCGGAGTGGGTCAAGTGGATTTCGTTCTCCTGGTGATTGCAGCAGATGACGGCTGGATGCCCCAGACCCAGGAACATGTGGAGATCCTGCATCTCTACGGCATCACCCGGGGCGTTGTAGCCCTGACCAAAGCGGATCTTGTGGACCCGGAATGGCTGGAACTGGTGAAAACAGATATTCAGGAGCACCTAGAGAAAACCTCCCTCCAAGGTTTTCCCGTCATTCCAGTGTCCGCCGTATCCGGCTATAATCTGGACGTCCTCAAGGAAGCCCTCAACGACCTGCTGGTTTCCCTACCCCCAACCCACCAGGACGACAATCCCCTGCTGTGGATCGATCGGGTCTTCACCATCAAAGGGGCGGGAACTGTAGTAACAGGCACCCTGCTCGACGGTGATCTGGACGTGGGTATGGAAGTGGTGGTGCAGCCCCTTGGCCACAAGGCCCGCATCCGCACCCTGCAGACCCAAACCAAGACGGTGGACAAAGGGGTACCCCATTCCCGCTTAGCCGTAAACCTCGCTGGGGTGGAGAAAGCCTCCTTGACTCGGGGTATGTATCTGGCCCTACCCCATCGCCGACCCCATTTTAGTGTAATTAACACCCATGTCACCATGCTCCCGCAAGCCCCTGCAGCTTTGGAGACCGGCCAGCAAGTGAAATTGTACGTGGGTACCCTGGAAACGCTTGCTGCGGTTAAGGTTCTAGGAGCAGACAAGCTGGAGCCAGATCAGGCGGGCTATGTTCAGTTCGAGCTGGAGATCCCAGGCCATTTTAGCTTTCAGGATCGCTTCATTCTCCGCCATAGCGAACTGCAGGATAATCTCGGCGGGGGAACGTTTATCGAAGAAGGAATTCCGGTCCGAGGCGTCAATCTGCGCCTAGTGGGGCCAAAACGCCTTCAACACCTCTTTCCCTTTGAAAAACCCCAGGCCCACTTGGATCTTGGGAAGCTTGAAGCCAAGAGCGCAGCTACACTAGAGACACTGAGTCTGCTTAGGGCAGAAGACCGCACCTACTGGACGAAGAAGCGATTCTTAGAAGAGGGGCTGCCCATCCACCCCGAGTTGATCGTGCTCGACGATTATGTTATGGGTCCGGAGCAGTATGCCAAAGTGCAGCGTTATCTGGTAACGGCCGTCGAAGAGTTTCATCAAGCGAACCCCCTGACACCCGGGCCCAACAAGGAAACCCTGCGAACGGGAACGTCCCTTCCCACCAGACTCTTTGACCATATTGTGAGCCAGACCCCCGATTTACAGGAAGTTCGCGGTGCCATTAGCAGACGCCAGCATCAGATCACATTGTCGGACGAAGAGATGGAAGAACTCCAAGCCATACTGGCCCTGATCTCCAAGACGCCGTATGAACCTCCTAACCTCAATGCCCTCTTGGAGCAGGGGTTTAGAAGCGAACTCATCTTTGCAGGCGGTCATTTGGGCCATTTGGTGCCCTTGCCTGGTGAACACTGGACCTCTCCCCAGATCCTCGCTGACATTGTGGCGATCATTTTTCAAGAGGAAGCATTCCGACAAGGGTTTGAGCTGGGCGTCTTTCGGGATCGCCTCAGCACCAGCCGCAAATTCGCCTTGGCCTTTTTAGAGTATTTTGATGCCCAGGGGATCACGAAACGCAAAGGGGACGTTCGCACCCTTGGCAAACGTCCCTCAAATAGCTAAATGGCGGGAGAATATGGGAATCGAACCCACCGAGGATAACCCTTGTTACCCCCCTAACAGGTTTGAAGCCTGCGGAGCCCACCAGGAACTCAGATCCTCCCCTGCCTGTATTGTACCATAGTTCTTTGGATTCGCAATCAAAAACGTACAGATATTTCTTCTGGTAGAAGCGCCCGGCGGCCCCGGGCGTCTTCAATCACGAGTCGGCCATCGGGCAGCACATCCCGGGCTATGGCCCTGTAGACCTGACCGCCCTGGTATATTTGGATCGGGCGATCGAGAAAGTTGCCATAGTGACGAAAGAGGCTGGCGAGCTCCTGCCCAGAACGGGCAAGTTCAAAGCCCCGTTCAAGCCCAAGCAAAGCTAAGTCCAAAATGGCCAAACGAGGCCACAGGCAACCTGTTACCTCCCGCAGAGAGATTCTCTGCTCCTGTTCTGCCCCGGGAGAACTGTTCACATTGAGGCCAATCCCCAAAATGATCCATAAACGCCCTGCGGCATGCATGCTTTCTCCCAAAATGCCTCCGAGTTTCTTGCCTGCAATCCACAGATCATTGGGCCATTTGACCTTGATCTCGGGGACGCAAACCTCCAGACTTTGCACTATACCCAGACCTATGGCGAGGGTTAGATTCTGAGGAATAGACTTGTCCGGGCACTGCCAAACGAGACTAAAGGTGAGAGACGATGGATCCGAATCCCATCTGCGTCCCAAACGACCCCTTCCTGCAGTCTGCCTCAGGGCCCAGATCACAGTTCCTGAGGCACCCCCACTTTTTATAAAGTGCTTTGCGAATTCATTAGTGGAGTCCAGGATGGTATAAGTTTCAATGGTCTTGACTATTCCTTTCCCCCATTGGATAGACTTAACATGGCCCTTCATGAACTCCCTCCCTTGAAGGATGGATTCAAATAAGTTATAATGTTAGTATTTAGTAAACAACCAAAACGAAGGAGGATTATTATGCGAGTAGAAAAACGTATTGTCAGTGTCTTGGTTCTTGTGGGTATCCTGTTGGCATTCAGTGGCGTAATAGCCCACCTATCGCCAATGGTTGCGTCCACTAAGGAAGTAGCGCCTCCCGGGGAAATCGCGAGTATTATGCCCGCGAGCCTAACCCCAACCCTCGTTGATCAACCCTATGTTATTGCGGACATAGCTGAGATGGCCAGCCCAGCCACTGTGTTTATCGCAGTGGAATGGCCCGTTGCTGAGCAGACGCCCAACCAGAGAGGTCTAACGCAAGACCCCTTCAACTTCTTTTTCGACTTCTGGTTCAGCGATCCCTTTACTAATCGCCCGCCCGTGCAGCAAAGAAGCGCAGGGTCAGGTTTTATTATTGACGAAACAGGTATTGTCCTGACGAACCAGCATGTGGTAGGCAATAAGGGTGACGGTCAAACCATTACAGTGGTGGTGGGCGGACCGGGTCTGGAACGGGAGTACGAAGCTGAAATCATTGGATCAGACTCCTCCTTGGACCTAGCCGTTCTGCAGATCGTCAACGAGGACAATGATCTCTTCGCCACCGTACCTTTGGGGGATTCGGACGAGTCCAGAGTAGGAGAATGGACCATTGCCATTGGCAATCCCTATGGCGAAGCTTTGCACCACACTGTGACAGTTGGGGTGCTCAGCGCCAAAGGGCGGGAGATCAACATCATGGACAGGGAAACCGGCCGAGCCAAAGTGTACAAAAACCTGATGCAGACGGACGCCGCCATCAACAGCGGCAACTCAGGCGGTCCTCTCCTGAACATCAAGGGAGAAGTGATCGGCATTAACACCGCAGTTCATGCAGGGGCTCAAGGCATTGGCTTTGCCATTCCCATCAATGTGGTCAAAGACGTCCTGGACGAGCTGATCACCACGGGGAAAGTCAGCGTGGCCTGGATCGGTATTTATCATCAAAACCTGACAGAAAGCACAGCATCCCAATTGCGCCTGCCTGACCAAAAGGGAGTTCTGATTACCGATATCGTCCAGGATTCACCCGCGTCCAAAGCTGGTTTGAAGGCGTGGGACGTGATTCGCCGCATCAACGATCGGGACATCTTTACAACCGCGGATGTCGCCGACGAACTCGCCGGGCATAAGTCTGGAGACGAAATCCTAATCACAGTGATGCGTCAAGGCGAAGTTATCCTAATTCCTGTCACACTCGGGGATAAACCGGCGCACCTGCGCTAAAGGAAATCTCGGTATGGATCGTAAAAACAACCCTTCACAGCTGTGAAGGGTTGTTCTGCTTCAACTTCTATATCGTGGTTTCTGGACGGGCGGGCCTCAAAAGTTCACTGCGTTTTCGGGCGATCTCACTGGGCACGTCGTCTTTCTTCTCTTCATTAACCGCAACCGCTTGCTCTTCCACACCTGGTCCATCTGACTCAGGGAGCTCGTTACCTTCCATCAGGGCTAAGAACTCCTCCCTGGTTAGAGTCTCTCTATCCAAGAGAGCTTCTGCCACTGCGTCCAATTTCTCGCGATGCTCCTCCAGTATGGCGGTGGCCGTACCATAGCTTGATTCAACCAGCTTGTGTACTTCTTCGTCGATAAGTTCGGCCACTCCCTCGCTGTAATTGCGTTCTCTGGAAATGTCCCGGCCTAGAAACACCAAGTCTTCGCCGTTGGGTCTGCCAAAGGTCAAAGGGCCAAGCCTATCGCTCATACCCCACTCCATCACCATTTTTCGGGCAATACGAGTCACCCGCTCGAGATCATTGGAAGCACCGGTACTGATTTCGTTGAGTGCCAGCGCTTCAGCTGCACGACCCCCTAGGAGGTTCACCAGTTCATCCATGAGTTTGGACCGGCTGGCCACAAAACGCTCCTCTTCGGGAAGCATCATGGTATAGCCGCCGGCTCCTCCTCGCCCCACAATGGTTACCTTATGGACAGGGTCACCATGTTCCGAGAAATGGGCTACCACAGCATGGCCCGCCTCGTGATAGGCAAACACCTTACGATCAATTTCGTGGAGTCTGCGATTCTTCTTCTCGGGCCCCATCAGGACCCGGTCAATAGCTTCTTCGGCATCCTCCATGGTAATGGCTTTGCGATTGGCTCTGGCCGCCAGGATAGCGGATTCATTGAGCACATTCTCCAGGTCTGCTCCGGAAAACCCCGGTGTCCTCCTGGCAATTACCTTCAAGTCCACTTCGGGCTGGAGCGGCTTATTGCGGCTGTGAATCTTCAGGATCTCGGTACGGCCCTGCAGATCGGGGCGATCCACAACCACTTTTCGATCAAAGCGCCCAGGTCTCAAAAGCGCTGGGTCCAGGACGTCGGCTCGGTTGGTGGCTGCCATGATAATAATCCCTGAGTTCACCTCAAAGCCATCCATCTCGACCAAGAGCTGGTTCAACGTCTGTTCCCTCTCATCGTGCCCGCCACCAAGCCCGGCACCGCGCTGACGCCCAACGGCATCCAGCTCATCGATGAAAATGAGGCAAGGGGCGTTCTTTTTCGCATTCTCAAAGAGATCTCGAACCCGCGAGGCACCGACACCCACAAACATTTCCACAAACTCGGATCCGCTAATGCTAAAAAACGGCACCCCAGCTTCTCCAGCCACTGCCCGGGCCAGCAAGGTTTTCCCTGTACCCGGAGGCCCTACCAAGAGGACGCCCTTGGGGATTTTCGCCCCCAGATCATTGAACTTCTTGGGGTGTTTGAGAAACTCTACGATCTCGACCAGTTCCTGTTTGGCCTCATCCACTCCGGCCACATGGTCGAAAGTGACCCTCCTCTTGTCCTCCTGGTGCAAACGGGCTCTGCTCTTACCAAAGGACATGGCACGATTATTACCGCCCTGCATTTGATTCATGATAAACAACCAGACCAGGGCCAACATAACAACAAAAAGCAAGTTGGGAAGAAGGGCCATCCACCATGGTGTTTGCGGCGGCAGTTCAGCCTGCAACTGAACATTTCGCTCCTCCAGTCGATCAGCCATATCCGGCATTTTGCCCATGGGGACTAAAGCCACAAAGTCTGTCCCATCTTTCAGGCGTCCTTCAATATGCTGATCCCCAACCAATCGTACGGACGCGACTCTATCGTCATCGATATATTGTAACAACTCTGAGTAATAGAGTTCCTTAGCAGGAGTTCCTGGCGAATAAAGATTACTTACAATGGACACTGCAATTATGGCGATCAGCAGATATAAGCTGATTCCACGGAGAAATTTATTCAAAATCTGCCCTCCCTTTCCAAAACAACCAAGAGCACGTAAAGAAAGCGATATGTCAATCAATTATACCACAAGGGTAAGGGAGTGACAATATTCCTGCTCCATTATTGGCATTGCGGGCAACTCAAACGGAGTACACGTTCTGTGGATGAACCCAGGGCTCCCTTGGCACTTCTGCGCACGGTGGGGATCCATAAGACGTCCTCCTGGTCACAGACAAGGGGCAGAAAGTCCCTTTCTTGCAGAGGAATGTGTGCATCAATGAGCAGATCCTTGACCTTCTTCCTTCCCGTGCTGCCAAAGGGCTGCATGCGATCCCCTTCCCGCCTGGGCCGGACAACCAGGGGAAGCTTGAGCGCATCTAGGTCAAAGTCTTCGCTTACAGCGTCCACCCCGCTCTTTGTTTCAGCAGTCGAGAGCAGCTCGGCGCGGATCGTGAAATGACCGACCTGAACTTGCCCTGGTACCTCCAGCACCACAGGTGACCATTCCTGAAGAAGTAAATCACCTACGAAAATGTGCTTTTTGTTAGCGAAAACCGACACCTGCGGCAGGGATAGCTGAAAACTGGAGCTCTCCATAAGCTGCAGGCGCCATTCTTCAATGTGAATGAAACTCATCTGAAGGAGATGACCCCGATACACCCGGAGCAGTGCCCTGAGCACTCGCCGCTGCATGGCGATGGACAGCTCGGAAAATACCTGGCGAGGAAACAGTACTTGTCCCCGCTGCCATGTGAGGTGTTTTTCGCAAATACGCTGAGCTTGGTTCTGGAGCTCCAGCTCATCTTCTCTGGCCAAGTCCGCCAGTTGGACAAGCTGGGCTTTGATCTCGGAATTATACTCACGCTCCAGAAGGGGCAAGAGCTGTTGACGTATCTTGTTCCGTAGGTAAACGGGCTCCAAATTGCTTTCATCGATCACATAGGGAACGTCTTGCTCGTGACAATACTGCAGAATCTCCTGCTTATAGATATTGAGGAGGGGGCGGATGTACGTTTCCCGCCGAGGGGGAATCCCGCCCAAACCGTGCAAGCCGGCGCCGCGCAAAATACGCATGAGAACTGTTTCAGCCTGATCATCCCCATGATGACCCAAGGCAATACGGTGATAGCCATTGGCTTCTGCATAGTTGTTCATAAGTCGATAGCGAATCTTCCTAGCTCCGGCTTGTTTTGATTCACCGCTTTGAGCTAAGTAACCGGTGATATCATAGGTCTCGAGTTGAACGGGAACGCCAAGCTTTTCAGCATACTCCCGCACAAAGGCAGCTTCTTGAGCGGCCGTTTCACGAAAACCATGATTCAAATGAAAAACCCCTACCTTTTTGGGGTTAAAGCGCCACAGAAGATGCAGGAGGGCCATGGAGTCCGGCCCGCCGCTGACTGCAGCCATAATTCGATTCTGCGGAGTTACGGACATCGCCTCCAGATTCTTTAGGAATACAGCATACAAATCACAGGACACCTCAGTCGACCCTCCTATAGCTCTCCAGATTCCAATCAGCCCGCAGCAGACGGGCTACCACCACCATCATATCATCGTCCACACGACCGTGGGCTGCCGAAAGGCAGTCAGAGAGAATCATCTCAGCCATGGCGGCCATGTCTGTCACCAACGGGAGACGTCGGAGTTTCCAGCACATCCATTCATCCTTCCAGGCCACGGTGCGCTGGACATCCAAGACACCATCGGTCGCCATAATCAAGACTTCTCCTTCCTGCAGCATTCTCCTATCGGATTCGATGTCAACTTCGGATAAAACGCCCACGGGTAAGGTGCGGTTATGGATGATCTCCACCTCGCGCCCGCGTTTGATGAAGCTAGGTGCCGAGCCGACTTTGACAAACTCAAGCTGACCCGAAAACAGATCGACCACAACCATATCTATGGTCACAAACATATCATCCTGGTTACGCAAGATCAGCAGATGGTTAATTATGGAAACGGAGGTAGCCAGATCGTAACCCGCCTTGATCATTCGCTCCAGGAGACGTAAAGCTATATCGCTTTCGGTATGAGCCTTGCGACCAACACCCATTCCATCACTGAGCACAATGGCTATCTTACTAGCAGCAATCTCAAAGGTAATCGCATTATCGCCGGATACACCCTCACTGGCCAGCGTGGCCCGGCCAATTTCCACCTTGTAATTGGGGCAGGGCGATATCCGAAATCCACAGCCTCCACCGCTTGTACAATTGCGAAAAGATACACCATACCGCTGCGAGGCAATGGTACCCGTCGCATAGTCCGCAATCTCCCGGCACATGCCCAAGTTGGGACACCGCCCTTGCAGCGCCCCATGAATTTCGAACCCATCCAGACTAGGTAAGACGGTGATATGGGACAGTTTCATGTGGGCAAGTTTACTCAGCAACATCTCCTCTAAGTCCCGGGCAAAGGACATCTCTGGCGAGAACGACGTTTTCATCCTCTTCAACAATTCCGCCATACCCTGCATCTGTCTGTGAAAAAGAGGATTCTCGTTGTCCATGAGGGTATTCTCCAACTCCTCCAGGACTGTCAAGTGTCCATCGATCTTCTGGTCGAAGACAATCTTGAGATGATCTTCGTGCGCTCTGTCCTGTTGTTGAAACGAATCGGTACCAGGGATGGTGCGCGCCAACAGCCTTAGTCTGTCCTCTGGCACAAGACGGGCCAGCCAGACTGCTGCAAATACGAGGGATATGAGCTGAATCGTGACCCCATCGGCTGGACCTGGAAGGGAAAAGACCAAAGCTAGAATGGGACCCACATAGTAGCCCCAGCCAAATCTGTGCAAGAAACCCGTCAGGAGACTGGAAATCACGATGAATAGAGCTATCTGGGCTTCCCCACCGAGCAAGAGAGTCAAAAGGGCCAAAGCGGGCCCCAGAAGAGACGAAACGCCAAGTCCCCCCACTCTTGCACCTAACGCAATCAAGGCACAGACTAGAAAGAGACGAGGCGAATACCCTCCCCAGCTCCAATCCAACGATACAACGAAAGTCAGCGCAAGAAAGAAGACGTAGAACTCCGCCCACGCCAATTGCTGCCCTAAGAACCGGTGGAGCATAGAATGGAAGAAGCCATAGGCAAATACCGCGAAGGTACACTCCGTTATGGCCACGATAGCAACCATGGGAATCGGTTGCAGAAGGTAATGCAGCACCATCTTAACACCAAAAACGGCAAAGATCAGCCAGCGTTTCCGGAGCCTTTCCCCTTCCCCAGGCGCCAGTACCAGGATAGCTATGGACGCATAGTACGGTAGCGAGAGCGTAAAGCCCACGCTGCTCGTGATCCCAAGAACGACCCCAAGTACCGGAAGAACCTGTTTGTTACGGTTCAGAGCTCGAAAAGCCGCCGCATACGCCAAACCAAAGGGCCAGATTTCTCCAAAGATGGCCGCTCGACCTAATAGAAACCCGAGGAAACCCCAGACAAGGGGTGATTGAGCTAAGCGAGTTAGCACCTGTCCTATCTTCAATCTACCCTCGTTCGATGCCCAGGGGGCGGTTAAGGTCTTTGCCATGGTACCATCTCCGTTTGAACCAACTATTGTGCTTACCATATCAGCAAAGGTGGCCATAGAGATGTCGAAAACTCTAGACGGCAAAGCTCATTTTTCCCACTTTTTCTAAATAGAACAAAAAAACCCTACAAAATTTGTAGGGTTTTGTTGGATTCTCTTGGTAGCGGCGGCTGGATTTGAACCAGCGACTCTACGGGTATGAACCGTATGCTCTGACCAACTGAGCTACGCCGCCATGACAATCTCCATTATACTCAGGCTCCATCGCAATGTCAAGAGCAAAACTCAAGGCAAAACTCAGCCTTTGACCAATTGCACGACTTGGCGTAAGGACGGCCTCTTGCCATACATCAAAATCCCAATGCGGTAGATCTTCGCGGAAACCCAGGCTCCCACTAACACTGAAAGGAACAGCACCAGCACGGAAACGACAATCTGTGCCACGGGAGGATTCCCGAGCACAATCCGGGAAAACATCACCATAGGCGAAGTGAAGGGAACAAGTGAGGTCACGACCGCAAAAGCGCTGTTGGGATTGAGGAAGGAAGTGTAGGCGCCAAAGAAACCTACCATGATCATCATCATTAGGATCGAAACTACCTGGCTGACCTCTTCCACGCGGGAGACCAAAGCTCCGGCCGCAGCAAAAATGGAAGCGTAGAAAAAATAACCTGCTACAAAGAACAAGCCGAACCAGAGGACGATGTCCAAAGGGATGGTGCTGAGGATCTCACTGGAACCAAAAAGCGTGTTCAAGACACCTGTGTTGCCCATCGTATTCATGAGAAAACCTGTTCCAACCCAGATCACAAACTGCAGCAGCCCCAACGAACCCACTCCGATGATTTTCCCCAGCATTAGCTCCAAAGGCGTCACCGTGGAGACCATCACCTCCATGATGCGCGAACTCTTCTCTTCGGCTACACCGGTGGCCACCATATTGCCATACATAACCAAGGCCATATAAATCATGAAGAGCAAGAAGTAAGTGAGTACCATCGCTTGGGATTGGGCCGTGCTGTCCAGTTCTTCTCCATCTTCACCTAAAGGCGTCACTTCCCTTACCTTCAGTTCAACCCGATTGAACAAACTGGCCATGTCTTCTGCGGAGAGCCCGAGGCGCACGGCATTAAACCGGTTGACAGCGCGATTTACAATACTCTCAATCTCACCATTTAGCATCATATTCGTGCCGTCCGTCGTCACCAGAGTATAGAGGGGGCCGTCAACGAGTAAGAGCCCTGACAGTCCTTGGTCCAAAACGAGCCTATAGGCTTCCTGTTCGTCCATACCGCTAGCTGAGCGGATCGTCAGTCCCTCCCGCTCCTGACTGACCTGTTCCAGATAGGGAAGGATACTGTTTTCACCGGGATGTTCCCAAACCAAAAGGTCAATGGAGTCTGGGACGAAACTCGCCGAGAAACGTTCGACTATCGGAGGCAGGAAGGAGAGACCCACGAAGACCAAAACACCCAACACTGTTGTGATAATGTAGGAGGTTCCCTTGGCTCGGGACGTGAACTCCCGTTTTACCAAGACAGGAATCATGCTCATGCGCCGGCACCTACCTTTTCTACAAAAATCTGATCCAGGGATGGCTCCACCAATTCGAAACGGGTCACTTGTCCCGCATCCATCGCTTCTCTCAGCACATCGTTGGGATCAACACCATCGTCCATCCTAAGTTCCTGGTAATCGGCACGTGACGAAAGGAGACGCAAACCTGGAATCCTAGCCCAGAAATCCTGTTTGCCTTCGAGGGAAATCCGGAGAATCTGTCGCCCCATGGACCTCTTGATCTGTTTGAGATTTCCGTTCAGGACCAAGCTTCCCTGATCGATCAAGACAATATCATCGCACATCTCTTCCACTTGCTCCATACGATGGCTTGAGAAAATGACGGTACATCCCCTGTGGTGCGACTCCAGCAAGACCTCTTTGAGCAAAGATGTGTTCACCGGATCCAAACCGGCGAAGGGCTCATCCAAGACCAGTAATTCTGGCTGATGGAGCATGGTCCCTATTGTCTGGACCTTCTGCTGATTACCCTTCGATAGCTCCTCAATTCGCTTATGGCTGAGCTCACCTAAATCGAAGCGTTCAATCCAACGCCTGGTCTCCGCTTGGGCCTTGCCCCGATCCAAACCATGAATGCGCCCCAAAAACTCCAGGTGTTCCACAACCCGCATCTTCGGGTAAAGACCCCGTTCCTCCGGAAGATAGCCATAGAAGCCCCGTCCTAGCTGATGAAAGGGGCGACCCCGCCAAGTCACTTGCCCCTGATCAGGCTTGATAATGTCAAGAACAACGCGCATGGTTGTAGTTTTCCCCGCACCATTCGGACCCAAAAAGCCAAAGAGGGACCCTTCGGGCACGGTAAAGCTCAGATTGTTGACGGCGGTAACATCCCTAAACCGTTTGGTAATAGCAGTAGCAACTAAAGACATCAAAAACCTCCCCTATGAACAGGCTCGCGCCACGATTTGATAATTTGGTTCACGATCGAAGAATCGGCGGGTGATGATCCTGGCCGCGAAAGCACCCAGTAAAAGACCGGCGATGGCACCGAGCCCTGCCATGGAATCATGACCAGTGAAAAGGCGAGTGATCACATAACCCGCAAAGAGGGAAACAAATGGTACCCCGTACAATACTGTAACCGCTTTTATCATCGGTCCGATCTCACCATCCACGATGACCTCCTCGCCCACATCATACTGATCGCCTTTGTTGCGCATCCGCACGATATAGTCTTCTGGGGGCCGCTCCGGTGTTAGGCGCATACACCCCTTGCAGCTGCCACAGGTGCGGGCGGGATCCTGGATCCGAACCACCAATTCCCCAGCGGTCTTCTCGATAATGATTCCCCTGCGACGCATAAGCATCCTCCCTTCCAGTATGAACGACAAACAGAAAACACTTGCCTAAAACGAAAAACCCTTGTATAATGAATAGTGCCTGGAGCCGTGGTGTAGTTGGTTAACACGTCGGCCTGTCACGCCGAAGATCGCGAGTTCGAGTCTCGTCGGTTCCGCCATTTTTGTTCATCAACGGTCTAGCGTTTGTCACAACGCTAGACCTTTTTTTACAGGCGGTACTTTTCGCGCATTTCCCCGTAAAGCCTCAATCCCGTAGGGGTGGCCGCCAATCCGCCTTGAGATGTCTCCCGTAGACTCTCGGGCATCGCTTTGCCGATTTTCCTCATGGCCACTACTGTTTCGTCATAGGGAATGACCCCCGGAATACCCGCCAAGGCCATGTTCGCCGCCACGATGGCTGTTGTGGCTGAAGTTGCATTGCGGGTAACACAAGGCACTTCCACCAAAGATGCTAAAGGATCACAGACCAAGCCGAGATGGCTCTGGAGGGCTAGGGAGGCTGCGTCAAAAACTTGCTGCGGAGAGCCGCCCATCAAATGAACAATCGCCCCTGCGGCCATAGCCGAAGCCACACCGCACTCGGACTGACATCCCCCTTCTGCACCGCTAATGGGCCCTTGAGCAGCGGATACGATGCCGACCCCTCCCATCACCAAGAGGGCGTCTATCAGTTCTTCTTCACTGCTCTGCAATTCATCAGCCACGGCCAAAAGCGCCCCGGGCACCACCCCGCAGGCTCCTGCAGTGGGGCAGGCCACAATCCTGCCCAAACCAGCATTATACTGAGCAACGGACAGGGCGTAGAGGATGGCATGCTGAAAAAGGGAGCCGCCTAAGGTGTGTCCCTGATCCTTGGCGGAGCTATAGATGCGGCCGTACCCCTTAATCAGGTGGGCCCTCTCACCTTGATCCTCCCTACCGCTTTCCACCGACGCACGCATGACCCCTAGGGTGTCCCGCATGCTCTCCCGCACCGCATCACATGTGGTGTTGGCGCGAAACGCCTCATATTCTGCAACCGCCTGGGCGAGATCGAAATCTCGCTCAGAACATAGCTGCAAGAGCTGTGTGGCACTTGTGATTTCCACAGAATTCCTCCTAAAACGAGGGCAATGTCCTGACCACCATCACTCCAGGCACCCTCTGCACATGCTGGACTACAATTTCGGGAATGGGATCATCGGTTTCCGCGAGCAATAAGGCTTCTGAGCCGCGTGTCTTGCGGCTTACATCCAAAAAGGCGATGTTAATGCCATGGACCGCCAGCACTTTGGTGACCTCGGCAATAACTCCAGGTTCGTCCCGATGTCTGGTCATGAGCACGGTATACGTCCCGTCAACTTCCACTTCAAAGCCGTTTAGCTCAAAGATTTGAATCCTTCCGCCGCCTACGGAAGCCCCGGCCAAAGCGATTTGGTCCTGGGATCCTTCCACCTGCATCCAGACGGAATTGGGATGGACATCCCCCAGATCTCGGGATTCAAAACTATAGTCGAGACCGGCTTTTTTCGCCAGATCCAGGGCCTGTGGAATACGTTCATCGTCCATACCCATGCCTAAAAGACCTGCTATAAGCGCGACATCGGTACGATGCCCCCAATAGGTAGCAGCGAAGGAACCGTGCAGGGCTATCTTGGCCCTCTGGATATGCGCCCCGAGGATTCTGCGGGCGGCCAGACCCAAACGCACAGCCCCGGCCGTATGGGAACTTGACGGACCCACCATGATGGGACCGACAATATCGAATAAGCCTATGCGTGCCATAGCAACCACCACCCTCATCCATCATACACCTTTTTTTCTGCGTTTTCCACAGAAACAAAAGAGTCCTTGGCTAACCTTCCCGGTTAACCAAGAACCCTCTCCTAGGTCTGATCTAAGCTGGTAAGCTGCTCATAGAATATGTCGAGCTCACAGGCCTCTCGTTCGCCTTCCCAATGCACGCAGCTCTCACAGCTCCGTTCTACATTTTCGAGTTCAGCATCATACTGACTACAGGTTTGCCCCACCATGCGCATATCCATTAAACTGGGCATAGTCAACAGCTCCTTTATGCGCTAGTATGACCATTACTCAGTTTGTCAATGCATTCTCCACAGCGCGCATAATGGCCTGGCTGGTCACTGTAGCCCCACTCAGAACATCCACATTCCATCCCTGGTCAGCCACGATAGCAGCGGGAATCTGTTCAAGAGCGTCCCCCGCAATAAAGGGTGTCTCGCTTTGCTCCACAATCTCCACCGCTGTAATGGAGCCTCCCGCTACGGTGACGGTCACCTTAAGCGGTCCGCCGAATCCATCGGCAGCACCACTATACGTCCCGTCTTCCAAGCTCGCCTTGAAAAGAGCCTGCTCCACCGCGGCAATAAAGGCCTTGCTGGTATAGGTTGCTCCGCTTACAATCTCTACATTGGCAGACTGGGACTCCAAAACACTCTCTGTTAAGGTCTTCAGAGCTTCGTCGGCAATAAAGGGTGTCTCCTCATGGGGCCTTACTGTAACGTCCATGATTTTGCCGTCACTGATGGTCACATCCACCGTCAAGGGACCTCCAAAGCCCTGGGCCGTCCCAGCATAGACTCCACCGTCCTGGCCAGCCATGGACCACACCACCGCCGATACCAAAAGTAAACCAATAAATAAGACCAAACTAACGCTCGTTCTTGTGCGTACTGTAAGCACTAGGTATCCCCCTTGTCATTTCCAGATTGTACTTAGAACTCTTTGCCAGCCTGGTTCGCCCAGAGCGAAACGAACTGAATTAACTGCTGCCATGAGGGACTATGCATGTTACGGACATAGAACCCCGAGGTGGCCTTGCCTAAGGCTAAGGAATCCTCCAACCCTAACTGTAGCATTAATCCTAAGCAAAATCCAGCATTAAAGTTGTCGCCGGCCCCTGTCGTCAGACGCGGCTTAGAGGTAAAGGGCCCCTCTACATGATAGTATTCACCATCCACATAGGCGCCCACTTCAGAGGTTGGATGCACCAAGAGACACCATAGACCCAGATCCTGCCCCAAGGCCGTGACGATCTCCTCGAGATCAGCTTCCTCCAAAGGCTTACTCAACTTGAGATCCCGCACATAGGCTATCTCAGAAGCCTCTTTCCGATTCAGTCCGAGAATGACGCGATAGTAAGGCGAAAACTCACCAATCACAGCTAGAGCCTCGTTAATGTCGGAGGCACTGCGTTTGCTGGGATCGGCCAAATCCACAAAAAAGAAGGGCTGATCATCAACTGAAGACGGACTCATCAGGCCCAGCAAGTTCGTCCACAGTTCCGTCATATAAGGAGTCATGGTCCAGTTCACAGTGGCCACGAGATCCGCTCCGCTAAAGATCTTCTTGAGTTGTTCCTGGCCTACTTCGTTTTGGATCGTATCCCAAGTCAACTCATTGAGCGACTCCATTTTCCCGAGCATAACTTTACCATCATCAAACTCCACTGCATCGGTATGGCCGGGCTCTGCGACGGAAAAAACCTGTGTACACCCTTCTGTAAGCTCGAAAAACACCGGATGGATATTGGGTTTGCCCAAAGCCCCCACATAGGACACACTAATACCCGCCTTCACCAAGGCATTGGCCATGATGGGACCATTTCCGCCGAGTTTCATCGTCTTGGAGACAAACTCAATATTGGTGCTTAATCCAGCGGCTTTAGAAATTCGTTCACCAAATTGGCGGATACTCGTCATCCTGCTGTAGGCATCAAAGGATTCCCTGCGGTCAACGGCCTCGACGATTTCATCCACAAAACCGTCAAACCCCACCGCGACAGATAGTCGCGCCGGGTCCAAATCCTGCAAGCGCTGGTACAGCCCTCGTAGTCTTTTCTGCATCTTTCTATGTCTACCTCCCACAACAAACTCTTCTCAGATTTCTCGTTCTGGCTCCTTTTTCCTCCCGGGCCATGCATTAGTTGACCAAGAAGATCACGGCAAAACGAGCAAAGAAATCATACTGGGCCATGGCCTCCAGCACTCGGCGGGTATCCTCCTCACTAATGTAGACACCGGTCTTGGCGGCATCGGCCGTCCCCACCGCTTCAACCACCAAGGGGGCGACATAGGGATAGTCCGCATCAACGGCAATGCGCTCCAAAAGCTCCGACGTGAGTTCGGAGCCATAACCCACAATGCCCTGTTCCTGCACTACGTTTTGGGAGGCCAAAACACCTCCGTAGAGCAGTTGACCTGACTCACTATAGATGCGGGGACTCATTCCCCGACGCAGATCGAGATGGCGCGCATCTACCACTAACCCAGTAAAAAAGGTTCCCTGTGTAGCCAGTTTTTCGCTCCAGTACTCTTGGCTGTCCTGCGAGGACTGATAGATTCGTTCAGCCTTAAGATCTTTCCAAAAATAACGTCCTTCTGCACTGGCGGTCACAATCAGCTCAAAGCGCCCTGGACTCAAGGGAGTCTCAACTTCAGGCAGAATTAGGACATGCCACAAGCCATCATCCAATCCAATCTGGGAGCTGCCAAGCTCCACCACTTCATGATTATTGCGGATCTGGCATAGAGTGATAGTGACCTCTGCATCCCCAACGTCGGATCGCAAGGCCATACTGACCAAGTATGTCTTGCCGGAATCAAGGGGCAAATCGAAGCGGAACTCCTGCCCGCGGCCTAAGATCAAGGCCGTGCCCGCCCCCAAGACGCTGTTTGGTGTGAACAGTACTAGTAGCAGCACGCCTAGGGTCACTATCCTCATCCTTTTTTGCATATAGAAAACCTCCATCTGGGGCGTTTTACCATTCGTGCCTTATTCCCCCTCATCCTTTACAATAAATGTACCACAAAAGGGGGAATTTTTCTTGAGTAGAAAATGCTGGATCCTGATCATTCTCGTACTTGCGGTCCTACCTATTACAGGGTGTTCGCCCATTACGGACCAAGGTGGGGGTTTGCCCCAGAAACCTGACCCCATCTGGTTAGCCGATGGGTTTGACTTCCCCGTGGGAGATGCGCATGGTCGGGGCTGGGCCGTCACAGGCTACCGGTTTTTGGATTGGAGCAGATACAGCAATTCGTACCACCCCGGTGAAGACTGGAACATTCCCGGTCTGGGTAATGGGGACCATGGGGAGCCCGTCTATGCAGTAGCCAACGGTGAAGTTGTCTTCTCCGGCTGGAACACAGCTCTGGGCCATGTGATCCTGATCAAACACGCCATCTCTCCCCATGACTTTGTGTGGTCACAATACGCACATCTTGATCAGCGCTGGGCGGCCAAGGGGGAACGAGTGGCACGCCGCCAGCCCATCGGCACGGTAGGGCGGGGTCCAAACAACAAGTTCGCTGCCCATCTACACTTTGAGATGCGTAAAGAGGACCTGCCGGCCAATGCCTGGCCACGCACCAATGGAACCGCCTGGGCCAAATCCAAAGTAACAGATTATTGGCTGCATCCCACGGCATTTATCAATCAAAACAGACCACACTGATTGTTTTGTGTTAGAATAGAGTCAGTGAGGAGGCGCGTGTATGTTCATGACAGACTACCCTCTAGCAGAGGTTACGTCCCTTGGAGTAGGTGGCCCAGCGGATTTCTTTTGCAGGCCAAAAAGTGCCATGGAAGTCGCCCAGGCCCAGAGCTATGCCAGGGAAAACAACCTTCCCCTGACTGTGATTGGCTATGGCACGAATTTACTGATTCGAGACGGGGGAATTCGGGGAGTCGTCATGCAAATCGCCCATCATTTTGCCCAGGCTAAGGTGGAAGGGAACATTCTCACTGCCACAACAGGCTGTTTGATGAGCTCTTTAGCTAAGCTTGCCCTCCACCATGGCTTAAGCGGCCTGGAGTTCGCGGTGGGTATACCGGGGGGATTAGGGGGCGCCACCTATATGAATGCCGGTGCCTATGGCGGCGAAATCGGACCTTTGATCCGCGGTGTAGAGTTTGTGCAAAATGGATCCATCGGTCACTGGAATCGAGACGAATTCCACTTCTCCTATCGCTCTAGCCGCCTCCAGAACGAAGTCGACCAGGCCATCGTGACCCAGGTGGAATTGGAGCTGAGTCTGGGGGAGCAAGAGAAAATCCTCCAGGAGATGAACAAGCTGCAGCACCAAAGGCGCAGTAAACAGCCCTTGGAATATCCCAGTGCAGGCAGCACCTTTAAACGCCCCTCGGGGCACTACGTGGGACCCATGATTGAAAAGGCCGGCCTCAAGGGATTACGCATAGGTGGGGCTGAGGTCTCCACGAAACACGCCGGATTTGTCATTCGAGTTGGAAAAGCTACGGCCCGGGATTTCTTGGAGTTAATCTCCATCATCCAGGGGACCATCCTCCAGGAGTTCGGGATTGAACTGGAACCTGAGATCCGCATTTTAGGCGAAAGCTGAGACGGTTAAGGTGGACTACCGTTTCAGCTTTTCTATCTGCATGAGCAGCTCTTGACTCAAGGCTGGGTTCAAATCGGCGTTTCTTACCAGCCGCAGCGCTTCGTCCACGACACGGGTATCAAACACTTGATCCTTCTTCAGGTAGGGTTTTCGAACAGGGGGTCTTTTGGGCTTACGATCGCTCTTTTGAGCATGGAACTCTTCCATCAGCAGTCGCTTGCAGTAGCCCACCGGGCAGTTTTGGCCCCGGCAAGATGCCTCGTGGAGGCAGAGATGATCCAAGGCCTGATTTAGGGCATAGAGCTGGCTGGCAACGGTCTTAATGCTTCCACCAGACGCAGCCATGCGTCTGGCCCTCAGGGGCGGAAGAATCAAGATCGCGATCAGCCCAATGAGGGCAACCAAAACCAAGGCGATATTGGCTGGGGTTAGATAGGCCGCGGGGACGGTCTGGCTCAGATGGAAGAGTCCGAAACCTATAAACACAGCACCGGATAACAGTTTCATCGCAAAATCGGGGATGCGTTCTCCTAGTTTCGTGCCAATGAAGATCCCCACAAAACTGGTGATCACCATCCCGAGCACTGTGCCCACCAAAATGGCAAAGGGAAAGGAGGCGCTCGAAGCTAGGGCAATGGCAGTCAATTGGGTCTTATCCCCCAATTCACCTAGGAAAAACGCAAGCGTCACCACTAAGATGGGATGCCCAGAGGACTTTGCTGCTCCCTGATCGCCTTCGTCTCTGGACCACAGTGTCCACAGCCCGAAGCCTAGGAACAGGAAGGCAGATCCAAGGCGAACAGCGGAAAGAGGGATAATGTGAGCTAAGTAGGCCCCAATTACCACAGCTAAGCCGTGATTGAGCAAGGAGCCCAGGGCGACACCGGCCAGAACCTGTCGCAGGGAGAACTGCAAAGCAAAGGCCATGGCAAGAATCTGTGTTTTGTCGCCCAGTTCGGCGATGAAGATCAAGGCGGCCGCTTTGGCCACTTCAGTCAGCATGTTGTTCGTCCCTTTCAACGGATTCGGCCGGAAGATTTCTTGCCAAGAACACGAGACTCTGGCAGGAATTCTGATCCCAAACCGGGTATAGATATCAGCGAGGGGAGGTAATGAAAATGAGCACCATGTTTAAGGCCGGAGAGTTTTTCGTACGGCTCCGCGTTCAAGGGGAACGCCCCAAACTAACCGTCTGGAATCAAAAAGGAACCAAAATCATCAGTGAGTTTATTAACAGCCCGACACCAACATTTTGGGTTCAAATCGCCAAGTTAACATCCCAGGACGTGGTTGATCAAGTCCAATCCCTGCTAACAAAGGAAAAATAAACAGCTGATCCCATAAACAGCCTTGCCCAGTGGCGAGGCCGATTTCACGTGAAAGGAGCAGCCATGGGGGCTAGCGTCTTAGTTGAAGTCGCCTGTTATTGCATTGAAGATGTGTTCAGTGCCGGCCAAGGCGGTGCCCGCAGGGTCTAGTTATGTACCGACCCAGCCGCCGGTGGTACCACACCCAATTACGGGCTGATTAAGCAAAGCTGCGAGCTTAACCGAATCGATACTATGGTGATGATACGCCCCCGGGGCGGTGATTTCCTCTATAGCCGTGAAAAGATTACTCCGATGCGAGGATATCAGAATCAGTGCAGAGCTGGGCGCTCAGGGAGTCGTCTTGGGCGTCCTCCGCTCCCATCATGTCGGCGAACTGCTAACCCTTGACATAAAGGAAATCCATACCGCAAGTAGAACTAAGATACCATCTCCAATGAGGTCAAGGGCTTTCTCTGTCCAGATGGGCACAGATGACCATCTGGACTGCCATCTCTTTGTTGATCCAAAAGCCATTCAAACCATCGTTGAGGCAGTCGGGGGTGAACAGTCGTGTTCAGAGAAATCCTGCGCTTACTAGTGATCAGCGCAGAAAACGCCTTCATTCAAGTAACAGTCTTTGTGGGAGCCGTACTACTGCTCTTCGGTTACATCGATTATCTTCTATCCGGCCGCTTGGTCAAGAAAATCGGTGAGTCCAAGAAATACCAACCGATCATTGGCGCCTTCTTGGGGCTGACGCCAGGTTGCGGTGGGGCGATTTTTGTGATGCCCCTCTTTCCCAGAGGAATCGTCAGTTTTGGCACCGTGATTGCCACCCTCTTGGCCACCATGGGCGATTCATCCTTCGTACTCATTTCGGTCATGCCCAGGCAATGGATACTCGTTTCCATCATTTCCTTTGTGGTAGCCATCGCTGTGGGCTACATTGTCGATCGTTTGCCCATTGGCGAAAGACTCTTGAGGAAATACCAGGAAACTCAGGAAAAAAGGGCCGCCCAAGCCCAAAGGCATGAGGCCATGGACCATAGCGTTTTCCAGACCGAAACAGGAGTGGAACAGGAAGACTGGGTCCACATCGGGCACGCTGAGGGGGATGAAATCGACCTGATCCTGCATCACGAGTTAAAAGGACACCAAGATGTTAATACCTTTGGCTACAAGGCCACACATAGCGGCTATATCATCTACTGGGTCCTGATCTCGCTGGGGTTGATCCTGGGGATCATGGACCTCTTCCAGGTGGATCTCCACGCTTTGCCCATTCCCAATCTAGCCCTGACGCTCGGTATCATTGGTACCGGCCTCTCGGTACTGATGATGGTCTTTGGCCGGAAGTTCCTTGGCGACGATACCCACGAAGAGGCAGAGCTGAAGTTGGCCAGCCTCAAGGAGACATTTATCCATAACGCACAGGAGACAGCCTTTGTAGGCACCTGGGTTTTTGCGGCCTACTTTGCCTATGAGCTTTTTGTACTCTTCTTAGGATCCGGCAGCTACTTGGCGGGTGAAATGGCCATCACCAGTTTCCTAACCCAGACGGGTCTGATGGCCGTGATCATTGGCGTCTTAATCGGAATCATCCCGGGCTGCGGCCCGCAAATTATCTTTGTAACCCTCTTTACCCGCGGTCTGGTCCCCTTTGCAGCATTGTTGGGCAATGCCCTCTCCCAAGACGGCGATGCCCTCTTCCCCCTGATCGCAATCGATAAGCGATCTGCAGTGTGGGCCACGATCATCAACACCATACCGGCCTTAATCGTGGCCATTCTCGCCTACTGGATTGAAATCCGCTTCTTCTAGGTAATGGCACCAAACCGGCCGCAGTTATCGCCTGTCCTACCCGGCGATCATCCTCGTCAGGCAAGTGAAAGGCGATGGCATTACGCTCAGGAAACTCTATCTTCAAAACCTTCCGGGCCTTTTCCAGGATCAGGCTGCCGCCGCGGCCCGAGGTTACCCGGCCTAAAATGAGCAGATGTTTGATGGCATAGAACTCGGCATAATGGGCAAGGGCATAGCCCAAGTAGACGCCGATGCTCTCGAAGATTTCTCGGGCACCCAGGTGACCCTCTTCCAGCAGGTCCTGAACCACACTGAGCTTCTCGGCGGGTGTCAAGTTCTCGTCTAAGGCAATGCCGGCCGCGGGTGCAAGCTTAATTACAGCGTCCTGTGAGAAATACTTCACTCCACAGCCATAGTCCCCAGACCATTCATCCGCCATGGCCTGGGGATTGTAGTCTACGGGCACAAAGGAGAGCTCATTGAGCCATCCGGTGAGTGAGCCGTCTTTGTCCGCATAGCCTCCAGCTTGACTCGTCCCCATGGCAATACCCAGAATATTGGTATCGTTCAGAGAGGCTGCTCCGGCCAGGGCGGTTACGTCCCCATCGTTGCGGACTTCCAGGGGTACTCCGCCCAGTGCCTCGGCCACGCGGGGATAGATGTCTTTGACCTTGGCCTCAAACTGATCCTCGGGGACCTTGAGAAACAGGGAGGCCACCATGGCACGATTGTTGATATAGATCCCTGCTGAACTCACGCCAATGGCATCAATCCTGGGCAGGTACTCTGCCGCACGCAGAATCGAATCCATGATGCCGGCAAAATGATAGTCGGGATCGGCGGTCACTTTCGGATGCCACACCGTTTCAGCACTGAACAACACTTTGCCATCCATAACAGCTGCCACCTTGCGATCGCTTCCACCGGCGTCAAAGCCGATGCGACAGCCATCAAGGTGGCCGCCAATCGCTTCCGTTGTTTCGAAAGCCTCAGGCACATCGGCATAGTCCACGATTTCCACAGCAAAATCCTGTTCATAGACACGGCCCATGAACTTTCGATCAAACTCTCTGCTGCCCCCTGGTCCATAGGCCCTTTGCAGCATCTGGCCCACCTGATCATTGCCGCCAAAGGTGATCTTCCATCCGCCCTTAATCCAAAGCAAGCACTTGACCAAACGTTCCACATAAAAGGCATTGGCCTGATCCCACTCGTCCTTTTCGCAGGCGGGAAACAAGTCCAGCTCATGGCGGGCTATCTGTCCGCTGTCTCTTTCCAGAGCGATGGCGCAGCGCCTGGCCCGGCCGCTTTTGGACACGGCAGCACTGAAGGCTCGGTTCCAGAGTACTGCGGGACGGAAAGCGGCGTCGAGAGCAGGAACCAGCCGGGGAAGGGCAACCTGATTGAGATCCATCATGATCCTATCGACCTCCAAACTAGTGTCCATCTCCTATTCTGCATAACACTATATTCCCCTTTCCCATGCGAAAAACCCGCTTCTCTAGCCTGACGGCAGCTGCCATGCTATACTGGGGGCAAAGAAAATAACATCCCGGCGAGATTGGAGGCCGACATGTCGAAATCCCTTCATTTTGTGTATGGACAGACAGAAATTGAGCATCTTCAGAAACGAGATAAAAGGCTTGGAGAGGCTATAGAGAGAATCGGTCCGATTAAAAGGGCCACAGAACCCGATCTCTTTCACGCCTTGATCCGATCCATTGTAGGACAGCAGATCTCCACCAAGGCCCAAGCCACCATCTGGGGGCGCATCCAGGATCGCTTTCAGCCTTGCACCCCGGCCGCCCTTGGCGCAGGCGACGTGAACGAGCTGCAAAGCTGCGGCATGTCCATGCGCAAAGCCACCTATATTCAAGGAATCGCCCAAGCCGTTCTAGACGGTAAACTGGATCTGGAGGCCCTGCCCAACATGTCCGATTGGGACGTCTGCCAACAGTTGACCAAACTCAAGGGAATCGGTATCTGGACGGCAGAGATGATCCTCATCTTCTCCCTGCAAAGACCCGATATCCTAAGCTATGGCGATCTGGGGATCCTAAGGGGCATGCGTATGCTCTATGGGCACCGGGAAATCACACCAGACCTTTTTTCCAAGTACAAAAGACGCTATTCGCCCTTTGGAACGGTCGCCAGCCTCTACCTATGGGCGATCGCCGGAGGAGAGCTCCCTGGACTCAAGGACCCGGCAGCAGAAACGAAAAAACGCCTCCCCGATCCCTAGCTGCGGGGCATGGCCCTGTGGTACTGCCATGGCCAGATCTCTTCCTTGGCCTGGGCCTTTAGAACCCAATAGGGATTGCGCAAAAGCTCCCGTCCAAGTGCGACAAAATCCGCCCGTCCGTTTGACAGAATTTCCTGCGCTAATTCGTCCTTTGTGATCAGACCAACAGCAATGGTGGGAATCCCCACTTCTTGCTTGACCGCTTCGGCGTAGGGCACCTGATACCCAGGGCCAAGCTTAATGGGGGCGGGCAGCAAACCCCCGCTGCTGATATCCATCAGATCAACTCCCCGATCTTGGAGGGTTCTGCTGATCTCCACTGTATCACATACGCTGAGCCCGCCATCTAAGTAATCGACAGCAGAAAGCCTCACAGACAAGGGCCTATCTTCGGGCCATTCCCCTTGCACAGCCTCTACAATCTCCACCAGAAAACGCATCCGGTTTTGGAGCGAGCCGCCATACGCATCGGTGCGCCGATTGCTGAGGGGTGACAAAAACTGGTGTATGAGATACCCATGGGCCCCATGAATCTGGAGAAGATCAAAGCCCGCTGCATGGGCGCGTCTGGCAGCGTGACGCCAGCTCGCAACAACATCCTTGATCTCCGAGACGGTTAGAGCATGGGGCGCAGCCATCTTAGGAAAGGCCAAAGCAGAGGGTGCCACCAGTTCCTCTCCAAAGGACTTGCGTCCGCCATGGGCGATTTGGATTCCCATCACACAGCCATGAGCCTGGCCGAGCTCCACCAACTCCCGCAGGCCCGGGATCTGATCATCATCCCAGATCCCCAGATCGTGGTTGCTCAGCCGTCCCCTTTTTTCCACCGCCGTTGCTTCCAGGATGATCAGACCTACACCGCCTACCGCGCGAGTTCCATAGTGCACCCGGTGCCAATTGGTGACATAGCCGTCTTCGGTCGCCGAGTACTGGCACATGGCGGGCATAACGATCCGATTGGGAATGGTCACAGCTTTTAGTTCGAATGAAGTAAACATGTTTCGTGCCTCCTTGTCAAAATTCTCTGCGTCGATAGAACCTAACCGAAAGCAGGAAAGAAATCGCCACTAAGACCGCCACACCGACACCCCCTGCAGCAGCGATCTCGATCTCGTTCGCCTGGGACAGCTTTTCCAGAAAGGGTTCAATCTGGGGCGGTCCGGCGGGGATTAAGTTCGGCAGCGCAGACCCTAGGACCATAATCCCTAGAAACAAACCGAAATGCCAATAGCGAGATCGCAGATAGCCTACGGCAAAGAAAACGGGAAGATACAAACTGGCGGCGATAAAGACGGTCACCGTTCCAACCACGATGGAAATGAAATCAATGGATATGGACAGAGCGGCCAGGCCCACCAGGGATAGGGTGGTACTGACCAAGTAGCAGATGGGGACCACAATGGCAACGTAGGCGAAAATGGAAAGATACTTGGACGCCACCACCTTCCACTTGGCCACGGGGAGACTATTCCACAGCACATCGGAGTTATTCTTTTCTTCCCAGGCTGCGCCCGTCATAACAAACATGTAGCCTACAGCTGTAATGATCGCTATGAGCCGGCCTTCACCTAAACTCTGGAACGCAAAACTAAACACAAACACATAGGCAAACGCTAAAAATAGCATTCTCTTTTGAAGCAGCAAATCCTTGAAAACTAAGTATCCCATAGACGATACCCCTCTCTAAAATTCTCACCTGCCCACCAAGAAGCAGAGAAATGGCAAAGGACATCCCAGCCAACAGAGCATCAGATACCTTATATGTTCGTCTCTCTGATGCTAAAGAGCATCAACTCCTCTAGAGTCGGCCTCTCCACGATGGCCCGGCCCCCGGTTAGACGCTGCACAGAATCCCTGTCCTTGACGAGGGCTTCCAATCCGAACTGGTTTTCCCGCAGACCTATCAAGTAAGGCCGCAAGTCCGGAGTGAGCAGACTGCGTTCGCCTTTGATCACGAAGTACGCTTCGGAGATATCCTCCTTGGATAGGCTAAAGACAATCTTCCCTCCATGAATAAGGGTGACGTAATCGGCGATTCTGTCCAGATCCGATGTAATGTGGGAAGAGAAAAGAACGGAACAGCGTTCATCCTGAATCACTTCACGCAATATGTCCAACAGCTCGCTGCGGACAAGGGGATCCAGTCCGCTGGTGGGTTCATCCATAATCAGAAGCTCCGCCTTATGGGCCAGGGCTACCGCCAAGGAATACTTCATCTTCATTCCCCGGGAGAAGGTCTTAATCTTCTTGTTCTGGGGCAAGGCAAAGCGATCGACCAACCTCTGGTAGCTTTCCCCGTCCCAATTCGTGTAAAACGGGGCAACAACCCTGGTCATCTCGGGGATTGTGAGCTCTTCGTAAAAGTGATTCTCATCGTAGACAAAGCCAATCCTTTGTTTGACCGCCTGCTCCTGTTCCCTAGAATCAAGCCCAAACACTCTGATTTCTCCCCCATCTAAGTGCAGGAGATTCATAATGAGCTTAATAGTGGTCGTCTTTCCGGCACCATTGGCCCCGATAAATCCCATGATATACCCTGGCTCCAGAGCAAAGCTGATCCCCTTAATGGCAAAACCGGGGAACGTCTTCACTACATTCTTCAACTCTAAAATCGGACCCATTCTTCACCCTCCATCATCGTTCGAAATATCCTGCTAAGTTCCGATGGGGATAAACCCATCTGAACCGCCGCCTCCATCGCTTCTCGCAGCTTGTCCTCTACAACCCGCCGCTTGGACTCTTCCAGCGTGTGCTCTCCATGAGCGGATACGAAGGATCCTTTGCCAGGCATCGTGTAGATCAAACCATCCTTTTCCAGTTCCTTATAGGCTCTCTTCGTCGTAATCACACTAATCCGAAGTTCCTTGGCCAGCATGCGAATGGACGGAAGTGACTGATCCGCATGCAAATCCCCCCGCAAGATGGCTGCCTTGATCTGGTCAACAATCTGCTGATAAATGGGGATTCCCCCACTATTGGTCAGGATGATATCAATTCAGACCACCTCCCATACTGTTCATATACACTATATACAGTACGTCAATTATTGTCAATACGAAAGTAAAAAAAGATAGAAAAAAACCCTTAAGGAGGTCGTAGCCCCTAAGAGTTTAAACATGCTCGAAACACCGTAAACTATGAAGGTGAGAGGAGGATTGTCGTGCCGAAACAGTATCTCAAATACGGTGGAGTTCGCTTCGTCAACAACGCCACGCCTGAGGAAATCAACGCCTTCGTCAACGGGCTGTCCGATTACGAACGCCGTTCGCTCTTCAATGTGGTCACGCTTTTGGAAGAAGAAGGGCTGATCAGCTTAATTGAGGGCGATACAACCACCATCGACAAAAACATGGAGGAATTCCTTGTGCCCAATAGCGATCCTACCCTAGGCTAGTCGCTTTGGGGCAGCACCAAGGAAATCCTGCTGCCGAAGTCTTCCCGGCTGATTACTTCGAGATAACCGCCGTGGCGTTCGGCGATCCATTTGGCGATGGACAAGCCCAGGCCTGTCCCACCCGTGGCCCTGGCCCGCGACTCGTCGGCTCGATAGAAACGGTCAAAAATGTAAGGAATATCCCCTGGTGGAATACCAATCCCGGAATCCTGCACGGCGAACCTAGCGTGTTTGTCCTGGGTGCTCACGACCAAGCGGATGGTCCCTCCGGCCGGCGTGTACTTGATGGCATTATCAACCAAAATACGGCAAGCCTGCTTCACCAAGCCCTGATCCGCCAGGACGAAGGCTTCTTCGGTCTCGATCTTAAAGATATGTCCCCCGTCAATCATCTCCGTTTCCCGGTAGATGGTTTCAGCCAGGTTCCCTAAATCAAAGCGTTCCAGATCGATGTGCATAGTATTGTTGTCTCCACGAGCCAAGAAGAGGAGTTGCTCCACCAAGTCCTTCATATTGGCCGCCTCCTCCTTGAGGGCATCGATCGACTCTTGCAGAGCGGCGGGATCGTTTTTCCCCCAGCGATCCAGGAGATTGGCGTAACCCTGAATGGCTGCAATGGGTGTCCTAAGCTCGTGGGACGCATCGGATACGAAGCGGGCCTGCAGACGGTAGGATTGATTGATCCGCTCCAACAAACCATTAATGGCCACGGCTAGGTTCTTCAACTCATCTTGGGTGCTGTCCAAGTCAATCCGGGTGTCCAAACGGGCGGCGTTGATTTCATCCAAAGTCCCCGCTAAAGCTTGCATCTCCCCCACCGACAAGGGGCCCTTGTCTTGGGACAGGCTTTGGGTCTGCTGTGCCAAATCAGAAATGGGTCGGAGCACTTTGCGGATCAATTCGGCCCTGGTTATCATGGTCCGGAAAAGTGTCAAAAGCTGGGCCACAATGAGCACCACAAACAGGGTCTTCAAGACCCAGATGATGGAGGTAAAGCCAACAATAATGGTAATGGGCGACCCTAGAACATCCAGCTCCAGTCGGTACTGGAGACCGTCGAGGAGGTAGAAAAGGGGTGTTTCTGCTTCCCTGGGAAGATCGATCGAACGCAGGGCGCCCCTGGTCTCTGGGGGGAAAGCCTCTTTGACTAGTTCGGGTATGACCAGACCCTTGGTTAAAGGGGGCCCGTCTTTGACTTCCAGCCCCGGCCAGAGCAAACGGCTGCCTTCCCCTTCACTAGGTAGGCCAATCGTCTGGAGATGCCGGACCGCCTGGGCAGCCTGACGCTCTCCCACCACCAGCAGAAGAATCCCGCTCGCCGCTAGGAACAATAAGTTGAACAGCAAGAAAAGCCCCAGGGAGCGCACCCAGAGCTGGACACTCAGTTTCGATACAAGGGAGAAGCCAATGGTTTGAACTCGTTCTCGATTCTTACTCATCGCGGATCACATAACCCACCCCTCGAATGGTGGAAATGAGTTTCATGCCAAAAACCTCATCGATTTTGCTGCGCAAAAAACGTACGTAGACATCAACGGAGTTGGTTTCTCCCTCAAAGTCGAAACCCCAGACCCTCTCTAAGATGGTCTCCCGGGACAAAACAATTCCCTTGTTTTCTAACAAAAACTGAAGAAGGTCAAACTCCCTTTTGGTCAGGTCGACTGCTGTGCCCCTGACACTTACCTGTCTGCTGGCCGCATCGAGTCTGAGATCTCCTGCAGACAAGACTTCACCATCCGTCTGCGGTGCCGGTGCCTTGCGCAAGACGGTGCGAATACGGGCCAAAAGTTCCTCAATGGCAAAGGGCTTTGTGATGTAGTCATCGGCCCCGCTGTCCAGACCCGCCACTTTATCCATCACGCTGTCCCGGGCCGTCAACATAATGACAGGCACAGAGGATGTGCGCCGGAGACGGCGCAGCACCTCCATACCGCTTAAGCCAGGCAGCATCACATCTAAGAGCACTAAGTCATAGTCCCCAGATTCAGCCATTTCCAGACCTGTCCGTCCATGGTAGGCTTTACTCACCGCATAGCCTTCGTAGGTGAGTTCCATCTCCACAAAACGGGCAAACTTTTCTTCATCCTCAATGATCAGAATCTTGGTCTTCATGAAGCGCTCCCTTTCTTTCTAGTCGTTGTCGTTGCTCACAAATTGGTAATGGAAACCGAAGAACAAGCCAATAACAATCAAGGGCAGGGTAACCCAGGGTGCAAAGAGAAGCAGCAGCGCCAATACGGTCACAGGGAAACTGGCCATATGTTCTTTATCCTTGAGAATTTCAAAGCTGGTGTTGTTGCCTTTCTTGATCAACCCTCCGAGGAACTTGACAATTCGGTCCAGGGTTTCTTTGAAATTGTTGGTTTCCTGCTCATTTTTTCCCTGACGTCCTTCCGAACGCTCCCCTTGACCCTCTCCACTCGGTTCATGGACTGTCTGTTCACTGCGATAGTAACCGTCGCCCTGGGGCGGACGAACTTTGCCCTGCTTTTCCAAGAGGATCAAGGCATCTAGAAGGTCACCATCTGCCTGCTCATAGGCCTCTCTGGCCTCGTCATAACTAACCTGCGCCCGTTCCCGTAGTCTTTCAATCTTTTCCAGTTTATCCATGTTGCTACTCCTTTCAGAAGCTGTGATACCTTGATTGTAACGGGACGGACTTTAAGTCCAATTTGTGAAGCATTAAAAACAGATTAAAGGTACATAGAAAACAGGTCAAGATTCTCAGGGCGACCCAAGAAGCTTGACCAGAAGTACTTATGGGCTAAAACGGGAAGTCATAGTCCAGGTTGAGCTCTTTGACCAAGTCACGAATGTCTTGCTGCAAGCTCTCACCAATGGGAACACCGAGTTTGCACCGTTCCAGCGAAGTCAGGTATTCTTTCTCCCCTGCTGTGTAGATTCTCTCTTGGCCTGGAGCCTTCTTGGAAGCCCGCAGAGCTCGTAAAATGTCGCCTGTGGTCTTCTTGAACTCCTCCAGCTCGGTAAAGGGCTCGATGTCAATGGCAATGAAGAAGTGTCCAAGGGCGTGGGGGACCTTCTTTCCGTCTTGTTCTCCGGAGAGTGCATGTAGGAAAGCACCGCTCTGCAGCGCCGCGGAGAGAATCTCCACCACTGTGGCATAGCCATAGCCCTTGTGACTGCCTGTCACTTCCGAAATTCCGCCAAGTGGGGTTAGAGCAGCATCTCCCGTGGTGAGGTCCTTCAAAATGGCATGGGTATCGGTCCGTGTTTTGCCGTCATTGCCGATAACCCAGTTCTCAGGAATGTCCTTGTCCAGACGGGCATGGACCTCAATTTTACCCCTTTGGCTCATGGATGTGGCACAGTCCAGGAAGAAGGGGAACTCTTCATCGGAGGGCATAGTAAAGGTCAAAGGATTGGTGCCGAGCATGGGCTGTACTCCGAAGGTTGGCGCAATGGAGGGACGGGCATTTGTGCCGGTGATCCCGATCATGCCAGCATTGGCCGCCATTAGTGTGTAATAGCCGGCAATGCCGTAGTGGCTGGAATTGCGCACCACAACCATACCCATTCCGTACTGCTTGGCCTTAGCGATGGCCATTTCCATCGCTTGCTTCGAAACAACATGGCCCATACCGTGATGACCATCAATCACCGCACTGGTCAGCCCCTCCCGTACAACTTCGGGCTTGGTAATGGGATTGAGGATCCCTTGCTTAATGCGGGTATAATAGATGGGCTTCAGCCGTCCCATTCCATGAGAGTCAATGCCAAACTTATCGGCGGTGATCAGAACGTCGGCCACGATCTCAGCATCGTGACGCGGAACACCAACCCCTGTTAGCACGTCGATCATGAATCTTTCCAGTGTTTCCACACTGATTCTTGGGTTTTGTTGGTTCTTGTCCATGGACAAACCCCTTTCTAGTTACGTTTAGATCAAAGAATTCCCGATTTGGGTTGCATAATCCTCCCGTCCTGTTGTTATTATCTGCAAAGCCGCCTTCTTCACCCCTTCCAAGGCGGCTTTCTGCATTCTATCCCTACTGCCTATTTTACCTTGACCGGGAGTGGAAAAATCCTGAGCTTCAGGATGATCTGAAGACGGGCAGCAGGCCAAAGAATCCAAGGGCGATCGAGTGGACCCAGATTAAAGAATGAAGAGACCTGCCTTCTCCATGTTCCCTCCAAAAGGAAAAACCCCGCAAATGCGGAGTTCATCGTTTTTAAAATGGTGGACCCAGACGGAATCGAACCGACGGCCTCTTGAATGCCATTCAAGCGCTCTCCCAACTGAGCTATGGGCCCATGATGGTACCCCCAACCGGATTTGAACCGGTGCCTTCGCCGTGAAAGGGCGGTGTCCTAGGCCGCTAGACGATGGGGGCGTGTTGAAAAACTACAGTTGTTGCTTAAAGTGACCCAGTCCCACCAAAAGGTACCCTGATGGTTTATTTGGAGTGAGCTTTGTCTCACTTGAGTTCATCATGGTGGTTTATTTGAAGTGAGCTTTGTCTCACTTGAGTTCATCATGGTGGTTTATTTGAAGTGAGCTTTGTCTCACCTAAGTTCATCATGGTGGTTCCTGTTGGAATCGA
>FZPS01000198.1_pt4 | contig 63574 bp, 70 predicted proteins | sample 1817821 | NCBI WGS metagenome assembly FZPS01 (sample SAMEA104158645, study PRJEB21678) | metagenome | place: Germany | collected 2015-04-21
CTAAATACCAGTTGACTCGTTTCCTTAGGGTTGGTGGGTCTTATTTCATCCTACAGTTGCTTGACACGATCTTGGATATGTATATTATTGACAAATACCCACTCTAACGTTATAATATTCTAGTAAGCTATCGGGGCGTGGCTCAGTTTGGTAGAGCGTCGCGTTCGGGACGCGAAGGTCGCACGTTCAAATCGTGTCGCCCCGACCAGAGTGTGAAAAACTGGATGAGCAATCATCTAGTTTTTTTTAATATTAAGGAAAGATTTTCGATAGCAAGAACCTCGCTGCTAAATTCAAAAAATTTGCGGAGAGTTTTGCGCAGACGGTTTTTATACGATGTAGATTGGGCACAATGATTGATGAAGTCCATTACATCCTCTTCACTAATATTTGCCAATAAATAGCGGAGGAAACGACTGGCATCGCCGACATAATATTCTTCAGAGCGGATTCCATTACTTAATAGGTATTCAACATAAGCTGTCAGGAAATGTACTTTACTGCTTTTGTGCATCATATCACCTCATCTAATAGATTAACCTTTGTACGACGGCTCTATCCGATGGGATTTGGGAGGAAAGATTGTGCAGAAAATGGATAAACTAGAGATTAATAACCTAACTTTAGGCGAATTACAGGGAATTTTACAGCAGGACCAGATCCCTCGTTTCCGTGCGGCCCAGATCTTTCGCTGGATTCACAAAAACGGAGTAAATAATCCCTGGGAGATGACCAACATTCCCCAAACTTTGAAGAATTATATTAACGAGCGCTTTTATTTCACTGTCTTAGAATTAGTAACCAAACAAGTCAGCCGCGATGGCACAGTTAAATACCTATTTCGCTTAAATGATGGCTGTACGATTGAATCGGTGCTGATCCCAGAACAAACTCGGGTCACTATTTGTGTTTCTTCACAAGTGGGCTGCGCCATGGGCTGCACATTCTGTGCTACTGGCAGCGCCGGCTTTGAACGTGATTTGACCGCTGGCGAAATCTCCCGACAAATTGAGTTGATCAGCGCAGAATCTGATGGGATTACCAATGTAGTTTTTATGGGTATGGGCGAACCGCTTCATAACTATCGCTCGGTACTGCGGGCAGTTGAGATTATGAACTGCAGCGAAGGTATGAACCTGGGTTTGCGGAGATTTACCATTTCCACCTGCGGGATCGTTCCCAGAATTTATCAGCTGGCTGACGAAAACGATCAGATTGGACTGGCAGTGTCGCTCCATGCAGCTGATGATGCTAAGCGAAAAAGCATCATGCCGATTGCTGGTAGGTATTCGCTGGCTGAGCTGATGGCGGCCTGCCGCTATTACTGTGATCAAACAAAGCGGCGGATTACTTTTGAATATGCATTAATTCAAGGTTTTAATGATGGACTCTCCGATGCCAAGGCGTTAGTTGAGCTTTTAGCTGGATTAAACTGCCATGTTAATTTAATCCCAATTAATCCTGTCCAGGTCCAGTACAAGCGGCCGCGACAGCAGGTGACTAAAGAGTTTATGAATTACCTTGTGCAGCATCAGATTCCCGCCAGTATCAGGCGGGAACGGGGTACAGACATTGATGCTGCTTGTGGGCAGCTAAAACAGGCAACTAGGGAGGATCTTAATGAAGATTCTTGATCGTATTGAGGATCTGATTGAAAGCTTGCTGGAGGGTGTGTTCCGCAAAAACAACCCCAGCCCAATCCAGCCGGTGGAAATTGGCAAAAAATTACTGAAAGTAATGGAAGGACATAAGCGCGTTAGTATTGCGAAAACTTATGTGCCGAATAAATATCAGATTTATCTCCACCCCGATCAACTTCAGGAATTTGTATCATTACAGCATACTCTTGCCCAGGAATTAAGAGGAGTTTTACAGCAAAAAGCAGAAAAAGAGAACTTAAGTTTTATTGGTAGTTTATGGATCGATTTTACAGCTGATCCCGGTCTAGATTTGGGTTCGATCAAGATTGATGCAGCCTTTGTGGAGCAGAGCGAGACGGCTACAGGCGAATTCGTTTCATCGGTGCCCAATTTCCAAGATTTTAACCATACCCAAGTTTTTAGTCCTTCAGACAGGGCTCAGCAGAGTGCTCTGCTGATTATCAAAGATCAGGACCAGGAATTTTCCTATACTTTGACTGACGGGCGCCACAGCATTGGCCGCAGCCACAAGTGTGACTTGGTGATTAAAGATCAGAATGTCAGCCGCATTCACGCTTGGTTAGAATCGTTCGAGGGACAGTGGAAGCTGATCGATAATGACAGTACCAATGGTACATACATCAATAATCAGCGGATTCAAGACCAAACTCTGAAAAACGGTGATCGGATTAGAGTCGGCACCACAACAATCATTTTTCGGGATGGGGAGTAATGATGCACCAGCTCCAGGGTTTTGTTAAGGTGGTGATTGTTTTTTGGCTCTTGCGTTTTTGCTGGCGGATGGTAAAATCGATGCTTAAGGAGTTTGACTTATAAGAGGTGAGAAGTGTGCGAGTGGGAGCTGCAACATCTATCGGACGCGTGAGGGACCACAATGAAGATGCTTTTTGGATTTCAGAAAATGTTTTTGCAGTATGTGATGGTATGGGAGGACATCAAGCTGGCGAAGTGGCTTCAAGTTTAGCGATTGATGTTTTTAAAAACTATTGTTTTACCAATCAGAGGCCATTGGAAGCTGTAGTTGATGCGATTTTGTCCGCCCATCGAGTGGTGCAGGCCGAAGCTGCAGCACCTGATTACAGCGGCATGGGGACTACCGCAACCCTGGCTTATATCGTTAAGTATAATCAGTGTTATGAGTTATTTATCGGTCATGTTGGTGACAGCCGAGCATATCTGCTGCACAACGACACCTTGGAACAGATTACTTCTGATCACTCCTTAGTTGGGGAGCTGATCCGCAATGGTAGTTTATCAAAAAGCGACGCTGTAAATCATCCCCACCGCCATGTAGTTACCCAAGCCTTAGGCATCGGTGAAATTAAAATTGAAACCCACTGCAAACAGCTGGTTTCAAATGATCAGATTCTACTCTGCACTGATGGTCTCACTGATGTAGTGGAAGAAAGCATGATTCAAGATACGCTCCGAAACCATGCGCCAGAAGCCGCTGCGCAAAAACTGGTAGAAATGGCAAATGAAATGGGTGGACCTGATAATATTACAGTTATTGTGGTTAAGATCCCCTAAAGGGGTGAACAGATTGAGCTGGCCGATTAAAGCTTGCTTAGAATTGGGAGTCCTGGCGCTGGCCGCATTTTTGTGGTTATCGCGGCTGGTATCCTTAGCTTACTGGTGGCAGTTGGCATCACTGTGGTTGGTGCTGGTTGTAGTATTGCTGATAATTAAAGGCAAATTCCCGGTTGAAGGGTTATTAATCTGCGGAACATTATTGATTTTAGGCTGGCTGTTTGTTTTGCGAATCGATCCGGACCTTGCCTTTAGACATTGGCGCGGCATCATCTTAGGCTATATTGGCTTTAGCTTTAGTTTATTAATTGATTGGCAGCATTTTAGATATAAGTACATCAGCGGCGTCCTAGCCCTCCTGCTGCTGCTTGTTACCATCGTTTTTGGCGATGCTGCTGGTGGCGCGAAAGCCTGGCTCAAGATCGGCCAGCTCAGGTTTCAACCGATTGAAATTGTTCGGATTTTACTGCTCTTATTTCTTATTGGTTATTTTTATGATTATAAAGAGTTATTGGGGATAAGCCAGCGCTGGCCGAGATTGCGATATTGGGGTCCGCTGTTTCTCCTGATGTGCGGCGTGTTCTTATTCCTTGCTGTCCAGCGTGATTTAGGGCCAGCATTACTATTTTTCTTTCTCTTCGTCAGCTTGGTATTTTATCTGAATTTTAATTGGTACGCGCTGTTCACTTATTTGCTTACTGCTTGTGGCGGGCTGCTGGTGGCGTGGTTTAGCTTTCGGCATATTCGGCAGAGAATCCTGATCTGGATTAATCCGTGGGCGGACCATACGGGAGCCGGTTTTCAAGTGGTGCAGGGATTGTTTGCAGTCCATAACGGGGGTATTCTCGGCCGAGGATTAGGATTGGGCTTGGGTTCGAATTTACCGGCAGTGCATACAGATTACATTTTTGCCCTGATCTGCGAAGAATTAGGTTTAATTGGCGCCACTGTGTTATTGGTTTTTTATTTGCTGCTTCTGTTTTTTGGACTTAAAATTGCAGCTAAACTGCGGGCTAAAAGCCACATCCTAGCTATCGCTATCGTACTATTATGGGGGTACCAAATCTTTATTGTAATCGGTGGAATTTTGAAGGTGATTCCTTTAAGCGGCATGACTCTGCCTTTTATTAGTTATGGTACCACATCTATTATTGCTAACATGTGTTTGTTGGGGATTTTAACCAGGTTGGGAGCAGGCAGTTCGGTAGATGGATCCGCATCCAGCGGCGAATTTGCTGTAAAGACCAAGAAAGTGTTTGTAACTGTGGTGGCACTCTTTGCAGTTTTGTGGGGTGGCCTGCTCTACTGGCAGTTGTTCCGCCCGGATCTCGAAAAGCACCCCCATAACCCGAGAAGTCTATTAGTGTTTAAAACACAGCGCGGCTCTATTTATGATCGCCATGGAGTGATTTTAGCATCAAGTGATCCGGATACCTATGCTAGAGTTTATCACGGACATCCAAGTCTTACTCATACCCTCGGATATTTTCATCCGCGGTATGGTATTACAGGCCTGGAATTGGCTTATAATCAGCAGTTGGCAAATAATCAAGATCTTTACCTGACGATTGATGCGGCTCTGCAGGAAACGGTTCACCAGTGTTTCACGGCCAATCGGGGAGCGGTTGTGGTAATGCAGCCGCAGACTGGAGAGATATTAGCGTTATATGCTTCGCCCTACATTAACCCAAATCTTCTAGATCAGAATTGGGAGCAGTATCAGAATGATAGGTACAGTCCTTTTTTCAACCGCGCGGTTAATGGTGTTTATCCGCCAGGTTCAAGTATTAAGCCGCTGTGGCTGGCGGCTGCTTATCAGACCGGGGTTACAACACCGGATGCTGAGTGGCAGGACCAGGGTTCGATTCACTTTGGAACTCAAAAAATCCAGAATTTTAATCATCGCCCCTTTGGTCATCTTTCAACTGCGGAAGCCTTAACTGTTTCGTCCAATGTAGTGTTTGCACAGCTGGCAGTCTTATTGAAAGATGAGGGCTTAGAGTTTCTGCAAGCTTTTGGCTTAGGCGCAAGTCCGGGCAATCTCCCCCAACCCCAATTAAGTGATTTTGGGTGGGCCCAGTTGGGTATCGGTCAGGGGGAAATTTTAGTAACACCACTGCAGATGGCGGCTGCCATCAGCACTATCGCTAACCGCGGTTTAAGAATGAAGCCGTATTTTGTTCAGGCGGTAACAGGCAGTTGGTTGACCCGCAGACTATTTCGCCCTCAAGCGGTCAGCCAGGTTATTACCGGTTCAACAGCGGCGCAGGTTACAGCAGCAATGATTGATGCTGTTAACAATGGTACTGGTCAAGCTGCTCGTATTGCTGATGTGCTCGTAGCCGGGAAGACTGGAACGGCAGAGAATGCTCAGGGGAACGATCATGCATGGTTTGTCGGTTTTGCTCCTGCAGATCAGCCAGAAATTGCTGTTGCAGTAGTTGTTGAACACGGCGGACAAGGCGGAGGTATAGCGACGCAGATAGCCAGGCAGGTAATAGCGGCTGCTTTGGAAAGGCTTTAACGAAAGGTTGATAGTATGATAGGCGAAGTTCTTTCAAATAGATATGAAATCGTGGCGAAAATCGGTGATGGAGGGATGGCTCTAGTTTACAGCGCTAAAGACATCCTGCTGAATCGGTTGGTAGCTGTAAAAGTGCTGCGGGACCAGTATGCCAGTGATCGGGAATTTATTGAGCGTTTTCATCGGGAAGCACAAGCAGCTGCCAGTTTGTCCCATCCTAATGTGGTTAATGTCTACGATGTTGGTACAATTAATCAAACGCCTTTTATCGTTATGGAGTATATCGAGGGGCAGAACTTGAGCGAGATTATTGTTGAACAGGGTCAGCTGGAGCCGGAATATGCAGTAAAAATTTTACTCCAGATCTGTTCTGCACTAGCCCATGCCCACCGCCACAACATTGTGCACCGCGATATTAAGCCTCACAATATTTTAATTACCAAGGATAATCAAGTGAAAGTGACAGATTTTGGAATTGCGGCAGTGTCGTCCATGAGCATCACTCAAACCGGTGTTGTACTTGGCTCAGTACTGTATTTTTCGCCTGAGCAGGCACGGGGTACGAAGGTGGACCACCTTTCTGATTTGTACTCTCTGGGTGTGGTCATGTATGAGATGCTTACTGGTAAAGTTCCGTTTAGAGCTGACACTCCCATATCCACTGCCTTGAAGCATATTCAAGATCTGCCAAAACCTCCATCCCAGATCAATCCTGCCATTCCATTGGAGTTGGAGCGGATCATCCTCAAACTGTTAGCCAAGAAACCTGAGGATCGGTTCCAGTCGGCACAGGAGTTAAGTGATGCCTTGGAGAAACTTGACTTTGATGCTGGTATTGAAAAGACCCAAAAACTGACTATTGATCCGGATCAAATATTAGAGGAGCTAAAGGAGGGGGAAGAGGACTTGCCTGTTGCCAGCAGGGTAAAGAAGAAAAGGAAAAAAAAGAAAAATCGTTTGCCGTTGATTTTATTAGTTTTACTACTGCTTTCAGGATTAACATATGTATTTATCGAGTTTATTCCTAACGTGTTATTTCCAGAGGATGTTGTTGTGCCGGATGTTACTGGCTTGACAGTTGAAGCAGCGGAAAAGCTCCTCAATGAGCGGAATTTGAAGATGGCTGTGGAGATCGAAGTATTTGATAATGATATTCCAAAAGGGATTGTGATCAGTCAGGATCCGAGGCCAAATCGGATGAAAAAAGAACATCAGTATGTTTATGTCCGGGTCAGTAAGGGACCTGAATTTGTTGATATGCCGAGCGTGGTAGGGATGTCGAATCGAGAAGCACAGGTATTTTTAACCCAGTTTGGATTTACCCTTGGCGATATCAAGTTCGAGCAGACCGCTGAGCATCCTATTAATACTGTTATCGGTCAGAATCCAGAGCCTGGGGTAAATGTTGCCCTGGGAACCCCAATTGATCTGGTAATTAGTCAGGGTTTAGACGCTATTTCCTTGGTGCTGCTGCCTGATTTCCGCGGCCTAAACCTGGATGATGTACGCCAGCAGATTGCTGATCTTGGATTGAAGGAAGGTGCCCTTATTCCGGAATACAGCACCACTACTCCAAAGGATGTAGTTATTGAGCAGGATCCACCTCCCCGCACTGAAGTAGAGGTTGGCTGGAAAGTTAATCTGGTCTATTCCCAAGGCCTGCCGACAGGCGGCAGACCTGATAGTGAAGGCATCCATCACTGGACAACTGACGGTGCTTGGCATACCGAGACTGTAAATATTTACGTTCCTGAAGGGCGTGACCAGGAGGTAGCGATTATTATTGTAGACGATTTTGGTGCCAGAGAGGTTTATCGGGAAATTCATAAAGGGGATAGCAGCTTTACCTACACTGCCCGAGGTAGAGGAGCCCAGGCTCGACTTCAGGTGTACATTGGCGGCAGATTATTTATAGACCGTGATTTCGGGGAATGATGCCGATGGAGCAGAACATTATTGTCCGAGGGATCGGAGGATTTTACGATGTACTTACTCCTGAAAATCGGGTTATTCGGTGTAAGTTGAGGGGCAGACTGCGTCTATCTATTGAAAAAGTTTTGGTGGGCGATTGGGTAGAGATATCAGTACTTAATAACGGTGAAGGTGTGATTGAAAAGATCCTGCCGCGTAAAAATGAGCTGATCCGTCCGCCGATTGCCAACCTGGATCAAGCTGTAGTGGTTCTAGCTTGCTCGGATCCCAAACCTGACTGGCTATTTCTCGACCGCCTGCTGGTAATAATTGAGGCGAATCAGCTGCGGCCAGTTATCTGTATTAACAAAAGCGATCTGCTTGATCAGGAACAACATCTGGATCGAATCGAGCTGTACCAGAAAATAGGATATGAAGTTATTGTTACAAGTACCGTAGATAACCAAGGTATTGATTGCCTGCGGGCGGTGTTGAAGGACCAGGTAAGTACTTTTGCCGGTCCGTCGGGGGTAGGCAAGTCATCTCTACTAAATAAGATCGAATCGGGATTGGAGCTGCCGGTAGGGGCAATCAGCACCAAACTAAAGCGGGGCAGACATACTACCCGCTCGGTAGAGTTAATTCAGCTTTCCTTTGGTGGACTGGTTGCGGACACTCCTGGTTTTTCCCAGTTAAACCTGGGCAGCATTCCTGCCCCTGAGCTGCAGCAGTATTTTCCTGAAATTTTTACAGCGGCCTTGGAGTGCAAATTTAGAGGCTGTATCCATCTGAAGGAGCCAGACTGTGCCGTAAGGGAAATGGTTGCTTCCGGTGAAATTTCAGAACTGCGCTATCAGAATTACCTTGCGTTGTTGGCGGAAATTGAGCAGAAGAGGTGAAGGTGATGGAAAAGGTCGCAATATGTCCATCAATCTTGGCTGCTGATTTTACTAATCTGGCAGCTGAGCTGCATAGAGTGAAAAACGCTGATTATATCCATATTGATGTTATGGATGGTCATTTTGTTCCCAATCTGAGTTTTGGTCCGATGGTTGCCCAAGCGGTTCAGCGGGTGGTGGACATTCCTTTAGATGTGCATTTAATGGTCACTAATCCTGATCAATATCTCGAAACTTTAATTCCAATGCAGCCTGGTTTTATTACCGTTCATTATGAAGCTTGTACTCATCTTCAACGTACCCTAAGTGCTATCAAAGGAGCGGGGATTAAAGCTGGAGTTGCCCTCAATCCCCACACACCTTTGGCTGGGTTGGAATATGTCTTGGATGATTTAGACTTAATTTTAGTAATGACTGTTAATCCTGGATATGGTGGTCAGGTTTTTATCCCCAGTATGGATCAAAAAATTAAGGCTGCCCGTGAGCTGATCGGTGATCGGCCGATCAGACTGCAGGTTGATGGAGGCATCAGCCTGGAGAATATCGGTCAAGTGGTGGCAGCTGGAGCTGATACGATTGTAGCAGGTTCAGCTGTGTTTCAAGCAAAAGATGCAGCATCATATATTGAACAGTTAAGAGCCGCACAGTAATGTGCGGTTTTTTCATTGGTTGCAAAATGTAAAACCAACCGCCACAAGGTTGACATATCTGAAAATTGGGGTTATAATAGTGGTACATCTCTTCGGCTCGGTGGGGTTGTGCAAGAAAGGAGGTGAACCTCTACAAAACTAAATCATGAAGCTTAATCGGATTACATTCCCTTTTGAATCCTTTAGGTCAGGATTATAACTCCCGATGGGCACGAAAAAGGGTAATCCGATCCACAAGTAGTGTCAAAGCCGAATCCCTCTGGCTAGCGAGGTCTGATTTAGTCATCAATCGCAACTCCGTCGAGGTCGAAACCCTCCCCCTTCATTTTACTAAGTAAAGCTGCACAGAGGCGCTGACTGCGGGGTCAGCGCCAAATTTTTGTGGAAAATCTAACGAATTATTGCAGGAATTTATCGGTAGAAGCAGAATATAGTAATAACAATATCATATATATTCCGCTAGGGGTGCTGTATTCAGCTGAGAGCAGTGGTTAACTGCAACCCTTGGAACCTGTCAAGGTAATGCTTGCGGAGGGAAGCGGTGATGCCTGGATATATATTAATCTTTAAAACTGTGGCTTCACGGCTGCAGTTTATTTTTTATTTTAAAACTATCTTAGGAGGGATTTAGTTGAAGCGTTTCAGCATTAGTGTCCAGATAGAGACAGCTATAGCAGTTGCTTTAGCAATTGTTCTCTCATACATTAAGTTTTTTCAGATGCCGCAGGGGGGATCAGTTTCACTGCAGATGGTCCCAATCGTTCTCCTTTCAGTGAGAAGAGGTCCAAAAGTAGGGCTCCTGGGTGGACTGCTCTTTGGTGTTTTAAAAAGTCTGATCAATCCAAGTTTTTATGTTGATCCTGTTCAGCATCTTTTAGATTATCCAGTCGCATTTACAGTAATTGGATTGGTAGGATTGTGGGTAAAATATGGAGAAACACGCAGAGACATGATTGGCAACGCCTTGGCAGTCTGTTTCGTTTTTGGGCTGCGCTTCCTGGTGCATGTTCTGTCAGGCAAAATTTTCTTCGGGATCTATGCTCCAGAAGGAGTGAATGAGTGGTGGTACAGCTTAACCTACAACGCAGCCTACTTGTTTCCTGAAATGATTGCAACTTTAATTGTAGTACTGTTTCTGCTGACTCGGAGGGAACTTTTTGAAGTTGAATAAAGTGAGCGGTAAATTTAAACGTGCCCTGATTATCGGTTCAGGACAGGATGTGCCGGAACAAGCTCCTGCTGTAGGTGAGAATACACTGATTATCGCCGCCGATGGCGGTCTACTGCTGGCTCAGAAATGGAATTTGATTCCAGATCGTTTGATTGGTGATTTTGATTCCCTTAACATCGATCTAATTGATCTGCCTGAGGATCTTATTCTGCGCTATCCAGTTGAAAAAGATAAAACAGATCTAGAGTTGGCAGTAGATTATGCACTTCAATGGGGGATTAAAGAGATTATCCTCACTGGGGCGTGGGGTACAGGGATCAGCCACAGTTTGGGTAATCTTGAACTGATGTATTTTTTAGCGCAAAACCAGGTCCAGGCACAAATTATCACAAGATCTGCCTGGGTCTACACAGTTAACCAACTGCTCGAACTTAAGCTGCCGCTGGACAGCAGGATTTCATTAGTCCCCCTTTCAGAACAGGTTACAGGGGTGAGCACGTCTGGTTTGTATTATCCCTTAAATGATGCCGTGATTAATAAAGGCAGCACATGGACAATTGGTAATAAAACGAGTGCAGAATGCATACAAATAACGTGTGGGTCCGGAATTCTCATAGCTGTTGTTGAATTGAAAAACCCCAGGTAACGTACTTACCTGGGGTTTCAATCTCAAATACAAGTTTAGGGGTTAAATGACTCGCTCGACTTTGTTGCTCTTAATGCATCGAGTACAGACATAGGCACGCTGGGGAACCCCTTTAATCAAGACACGGATTTTCTGTAAGTTTGGTTTCCATGTGCGGCGAGTCTTGTTTAAAGCATGACTGCGTGTGTTGCCAAATGCAGTACCTTTGTCACAAACAATACATTTTCTAGCCATAACGTTAACCCCCTTTAACTCATCGTTCCCTGTGCACAAAACACCACTGCTAACCATTGTAGCACAGCGAATCTCAGTTTGCAAGCTAAAAATACTTTACATTTACAGTCTAAACGGATAAAATGTAGCTAGTATCAATTTGTAATGGTAATTTAAGGGGGGATTTAATGAACACCCAAAAAATTCAAACCGAACTTGGGACGATTAACATCAGCGAAGAGGTCATTGCTGTTATCTGTGGAGTAGCAGCCATGGAGTGCTATGGATTGGTAGGAATGGCCTCGCGCAATGTCCAAGATGGAATCAGCGACCTGTTGCGCAAAGATTATTACGAACGCGGCGTGGACGTTCAGTATATTGAAGATGATAAAGTGAGTGTTACTCTCTATATTGTGGTTGAATACGGAGTGAAGATCTCCGAGGTAGCTCGCAATATTCAAGAGCGAGTTAAGTATGCAATTGAGGATACACTTGGACTGCAGGTTGTCAATATTGACATCCGTGTTCAAGGTGTGAGGGTAACAGATGCGAAACGAAAGTGAGCGGGAGGATAAGAAATTGCAAGTACTAAATGGCCTAGATCTTAAGAGAATTATTACGGTGGCAGCTCAGGTATTGGATGATGCTAAGGAAGAAGTAAATGCCCTCAATGTGTTTCCAGTGCCTGATGGTGATACAGGAACCAATATGGCTCTAACTTTGAAATCTGCCATACGCGATTTAGATAATCTAGATACCGAAAATATATCAAAAGTAGCAGCAACTATCGCCCGTGGCTCACTGATGGGTGCAAGAGGCAACAGCGGTGTTATTCTGTCACAGTATTTCCGCGGTTTTAGTGACGGATTGGCAAACCTGCAGACAGCGAATGGTCCGCAGCTTGCCAGAGCTTTTGATTTGGCAGCTAAAACAACTTATAAGGCGGTCATGAAGCCGGTAGAAGGAACAATGCTGACAGTTGGACGTGCTGTTGCTGAAGCATGTATGAAGGCTGTAGAAAAAGAGGATTTGTCGCCTGAAGAGGTGTGGAGAATAGGTATCGAAGCAGGTGCAGCAGCATTAAACAACACGCCAAATATTCTGCCTGTGCTGAAAGAAGCTGGTGTAGTGGATGCTGGCGGCAAGGGTCTGCTGTTAGCCTTAGAAGGGGCCTATAAAGCACTGATCGGTGAAATCGATCTGACAGCAGAAAAACCTGCAGAAACAGTTGGACCGGTGCAGGAAGGTATTACCCGGATTGCGGGTGTGCTGAAAAATAAATACTGCACTGAATTTTTAATTAAGGGCAGTAATCTAAATGCTGATCAAATCCGCCAAGCTATCGAGTCTAAAGGAGACTCTGTACTTGTTGTCGGTGATGAGCAGGTGGTTAAGGTTCATATTCACACCGATCATCCTGGACAAGTTTTGGAATACTGCGGTCAGCTTGGTGATCTGACAGAGATTGCCATTGATAACATGAAACTTCAAAACGAAATGATCACCGATGATAAACTGCAGCAAAACAATAATGTTGTGTCGTTTCCGCTCAACAAAGTTAATCAAACAGCCACGCACAATGGGGAAACAAAACCGATTGGGATTGTAGCAGTAGTGCCTGGTGATGGCTTATCAGAGATTTTCACCAGTTTGGGTGTAGATTATGTAATCCACGGTGGACAAACAATGAATCCCAGTACAGAAGAAATTGTCCATGCAGTTGAACAGATTAATGCTGAGGCAGTAATCATTCTGCCTAATAATAAAAATGTAATCTTTTCCGCTCAACAAGCTAAGGACCTGTGTGCTAAAAGGGTGGAAGTTGTCGCCACAAGAACAATTCCCCAGGGAATAGCTGCAATGGTTGGTTTTGCTGAGCATTTGAGTCTGGACGAGAACCTGGCGGCTATGGAGCAGGAGCTGGAAAACGTTCGTTCTGGAGAGATCACCTTTGCAGTTCGCTCCACTAAAGCTGGGGAGATTGATATTGAAGAGCAGGATTACATCGGACTAGCAGAAGGTAAAATCGTTACTGCTGGCCGTTCACTCACAGCAGTTGGCCTAGAGCTCTTGGATAATCTGGTTGATGAGGACTCATCGTTAATCAGCATTTATGTTGGGGATAATCAGGATATGCAGGCTGCTGAGGAATTCAAAGCCCTAGTGGAGGAAAAATTTGACTTTTGCAAAGTTGAGCTGTATCATGGAGGTCAACCTTTATATTTCTACATCATGTCCGTAGAGTAATGAAAGGGAGGTATGCGTTATGCCGAGGATTCATGTAGTAACAGATAGCGGCAGTGATCTGCCAAAATCAACCCGGGAGCAGTATAATATTCACGTTGTCCCTTTGAGCATTCAATTTGGCGAAGAGATTTATCGTGATGGTGTTGAGTTGAGTGCTGACCAGTTTTATCATAGGTTAACTGAATCAGCTGATCTGCCCAGCACCTGTCAGCCTTCTCCGGCGGACTTTGTCAAATGTTATGAAGAGATTTCAGAACCGGGCGATCAGATCATTTCGGTGCATTTAAGCAGCAAATTAAGCGGCACGTATCAATCTGCTGTTCTAGCATCCACCATGGTTGAAGACAGGGACATCCATGTTATTGATACCAAGTCCGCATCACTTGGTATCGGATTGGTCGTTGTAGCAGTTGCAGAGGCAGTCCAGAATGGTGCATCTGTTGAAGAGGCGGTTGCCTTAGCTGAACGGGTGATTGATGAGCTGAAAGTTTATTTTGTTGTTGATACCCTTGAGTATCTCAGACGCAACGGCCGGATTGGCGCTGCTTCCGCTTTGGTTGGATCGCTGCTCAATATCAAACCGGTATTAACTTTAGAGAACGGCATTGTAACTCCCTTTGATAAAGTGCGCGGCAAGGCAAAAGCTGTGAGAAAAATCTTCGATATTTTAGGTGATTATATCAAGGCAAGACCGGGTCAAAGACTCAGGATCGGTTTATCCCATGGTAATGTTTTGCACGAAGCGCAGCAGTTGGTGGACAGAATCAAATCGGAATTTGCCGGAAATGATTTAATTGTTGAATTGGTTGGACCTACCATCGGAGTACATGCGGGACCGGGCACAATTGCTTTGATGTGGTATCCAATGTAAGCTAACAACCCCTGGGGAAACCTAGGGGTTTTGCCTGTAATGGAGGTGTGAGATGCTGACACAGCCAATCACGATAATTCCTAGAGTGGGCAGAGCAAAAGCTGAGCTTGCAGCCAAATTGGATCTGCGAACAGTTGGGGATATTTTACACAGTTATCCCCGGACTTATAAAGATTTTACCACAATAATCAGTCCAGATGATGCAGAGGTTGGCAGCGAAGGTTTATTTTTTGGCAGGCTGGTTGATCTTAATGAACGGAATCTATCCCGCAACCGCCGTTTAATTCAAGGACGGCTGGTTGGACAGAGAAAAGTACTGACATTAAGCTGGTTTACAGCAGCCTATCGCCGCGGTTACAGCTATCAATATCGGCAGCTGGCTAAGGTTAAAGAGCTGTGGGTGTACGGTCAGGTCAAGCAGGGGTTTTACGGCCCAGAAATAGCTGGTGGTGAGTTTTATACCAGTCAGCCAAAGCATCGCGGCCTTGTCCCGGTATATCCTCTGGTGTCAGGTGTAACCAATCGAATGCGGTTAGAGTGGATCGAATTTGCGCTGCAGTATCTAGACCTGGTCGAGGAATGCCTGCCGCCCCATCTTTTAAGTCAATTTATCCCTAGAAAGCAGGCGATCCGCGCGATTCACTTTCCCACCAGCCAAGAAGAATTAGCTCAAGCTAAAAAACGCTTGATTTTTGAGGAGTTTTTTTTGTTTCATATCAGTTTGGGAGCAATCAGCCATAATCGGGTATCAGTTGCCAATCAGCCGGACGGCAGTTTGACTAAGTCATTTTTAGCTAATCTACCCTTTCAACTGACTGAAGGCCAAAAACGAGCGATTGATGATGTCAGAAATGATATGGAATCTGAACTGCAGATGCGCCGCTTGATTCAGGGTGATGTGGGTTCAGGTAAAACAGTAATCGCCCAGTATGCCTGTTTGAAAGCGGTTGATTCTGGTGGACAGGTAGCGATTATGGTGCCGACAGAAGTGCTGGCCAAGCAGATGTTTGACCGGATGGAAGCAGCGTTTACGCCACTAGGCGTAAAGATGGCGCTGCTGATCGGTAAAACAACTCCAAAACAGCGGGAAAAGATCCTGGAGGAGCTGGCTGCCGGAGAAATCTCAGTTTTGGTAGGTACTCATGCTTTAATTTCGGAAACAGTTCGGTTTGCCAATTTAACCCTGGCTGTAATTGACGAACAGCACCGCTTTGGCGTGCGTCAGCGCTTAGCTTTAAGTGATAAAGGCAGTGCAGACCTGTTGGTGATGAGTGCAACGCCGATACCGAGGTCTTTAGCCCTAACTCTGTATGGAGACTTAAATACCACCATTATTAGAGATCTGCCTGCTGGGCGCAAACCGATTGATACAAGGCTGATTCATCCTAATCAGCGGGATGATGTCTATCGATTTGTGGTCAAAAGAGTTAAAGCAGGAGAGCAAGCTTTTGTAGTCTTTCCTCTCGTTGAGGAATCGGACAAGCTTGATGCCAGAGCGGCTATTCAAGAAATGGAGAATCTGACCCGGTATCAACTGGCGGATGTGCGGGTTGGTCTTGTGCACGGCCAGATGGGCAAAGCTAAAGATGAGGTAATGCAGGATTTTTACGATAAAAAACTGGATGTGCTGATTTCAACTACTGTTATTGAGGTAGGCATGAATGTGCCATCGGCGACAGTAATGGTTATCGAAAACGCGGATCGCTTTGGTCTCGCCCAATTGCATCAGCTCCGGGGTCGCGTTGGCCGGGCTGAGCTGCAGGCTTACTGTTTTTTGATTGCAGATCCCAAAACAGATCTGGCTCGAGAACGGTTGAATATCATTAGGCATACTAATGATGGATTAAAAATTGCGGAAGCTGATCTTAGGCTGCGGGGACCAGGTGACCTGTTGGGGACCAGACAGTCGGGTCAGCCCTGGTTTAAGCTTGCTGATATTATTCGCGATCAGCCGCTGCTGGAACAGGCAGCGCAGGAAGCTCGAAAACTGCTCTCAAGCGATCCGTTATTGCAAAATTATCCTGTGCTGGCCGCTGAAATAAAAAGGCAGCAGCCTTAAAGGGCTGCTGCATAAGGGAGAGGAGAAACCGGAGGAAGAATAGAACCAAATAAATGGTTGCACTTCCTGTGCCTTTTGGGGAGGGTCAATCTCTTCACTGCTATTATGTGGCAGAAGCCCCATCAAATATTCAAAAATGGATGCGGTAGTTTTTTCCAGTCTTAGGAGGAATGGCTGTGCGAGTGATTGCGGGTAGTGCCCGTGGCAGAAGACTGAAAAGTGTACCCGGCACCAATACCAGACCAACAACAGATCGCGTGAAGGAAAATCTATTCAACATTCTCGGCAGTGCAGTTAATAATGCTGCATTTCTCGATTTGTTTGCTGGAAACGGGGGAGTTGGGATTGAGGCTTTAAGCCGGGGCGCTAGGAGTGCTGTCTTTATTGATAAAAGTCGTACCTGTACCAAAATGATTCGGACAAATTTGGAGATTGTCGGGTTCTTAGATCGGGCACAAGTTTATACTAATGATGTTCTGCAGGCTTTAGGGATTTTAGGTAGGAAGGGACAGCAGTTTGACCTGATATTTTTAGATCCGCCATACCAGAGCGGCTTGGTGGAAAAGGCACTCGTGCAGATCAGCTCTAGTAATCTGCTCACACCAGGCGGCTTGGTGATTGCAGAATATGGCAAGAAAGAGGAAATTATTCAATTTGCGTTGAATTTATCTCGAGTAAGGGAACAACAATACGGAGATACAGTCTTAGGATTTTATCGTGCTGAGGAGGATTAGTGTGAAAATCAGCGTATGTCCCGGTAGCTTTGATCCGGTTACATATGGTCACATAGATATTATTCAAAGAGCATCAGAAATTTTCGATCATGTATATGTAGCAGTACTGCAGAATCGCGGCAAAACAGCATGCTTTACCACTAGTGAACGCCTCGAAATGCTGAAGGATTGTGTGAAACATTTGACCAATGTTTCAGTAGAAAGCTTCGATGGTCTGGTGGTGGACTATGCACGGGAAAAAGGTGCCTTGGCTATAGTGAGGGGACTGCGGGCCGTAACCGATTTCGAATATGAGTTTAAGCTGGCGGCAATGAACCGCAATCTGGCTCCGGAAATTGAAACCGTGTTTATGATGACCAGCAGTCAGTATTCATTTTTAAGTTCTTCGGCAGTTAAAGAAGTAGCTAGTTTTGGCGGTGATGTTTCGCAGTGGGTAGCACCGGCTGTTGCTGAACGCCTTTATGCCAAGTATAAGATTGCACGAAAGGGGTAGGCTGGATTGAATAGGATAAATTTGATCATTCTTCTCGATAAGTTAGAGGATCTGATCGACAACGCTCCCGAGATCCCATTAACCGGGCGGGTGCTTTTGGATTCGGACGAGCTGTTAGAACTAATTGAGAAGATTCGCAATGCAGTTCCTGAAGAAGTGAAGCGGGCAGAGATTGTTTCTACTGAAAAGGATCGCGTTATTTCGGAAGGACAGCAGCGGGCGGAACGGATTATTGCCCAAGCTAAAGAACAGGCAGCTAGAATGCTGAAAGAAAGTGAGATTTACCGCCAGGCCCAACAAGAAGCTAAGCAGATTTTAGCAGAAGCACATCAAAGAGCCCAGGAACTAATCAAGGGTTCGGAGGAATATGCCCATGGCGTCCTGTCTGACTTAAGGGAAACATTAGATAAAACTCTAAAAGTGGTGATTAGAGGACAGGAAGAACTAAAGAAAGAAAATCGGAATACTACTACCGCTGTTAACAGCTGACTTAAGATCGCTGGTTAACCCAAAAGACGATCACTCGATTGAGGGTACATAAAATTAATACTGCAGCGATTATTACAGCGCCAATCCCGACTGCTGCTTTTACCGAAGCGGTTAAAACTGGGAAAAAGGGTGTTGTGGCTTCAGTGTAACTGGAGAAGACTGGCACAGCAAAGCTGAAGCGCTGCCAGACATTCTGGAGAGGTCGGTAAACAATGGCGGCTGTTATCCCGGCGCAGATAGCATGGAGTGCCCGGGCAATGATGTAAGGTTTCATTCTCAAGTCGGTATCATGGATCATGGCTGCTACTTGTGCATGGACTGAAAGTCCACTCCAGGCAAGGACTGCACTGACTGCAGCGGCTTTCTGCACTATCGACGCCGTGCTCTGACTGATTGCTGCAGCCCCAATATCAATTTCTAAAAATCCAGCAAAGACAGCCTTGATCAGGTCATGATTGATGTTGGCAGCTGCCAGCACCGGTGATACGATATCTGCTAACAGGGGCGTAATGCCTGTGAGTTCAAGTATGCGAGATAGAACAGAAAATGCAGCGATACAACCGCCGATGAAGAACAGGGATGGAAAGCTTGTGGATACAGCTTCGTGAAACAGCTGGCCTAACGGCCGGTTGTCCTGTTTGCGTGCCTCTACAAGGGCATGCACCGCTTCGGTTAGGGATATTTTTTTCTGCTTTGTTTTAGATTGTTCTTCTTGACCGCGGCCGTGATAGCGCATGAACAGCCCTACTGCAATGGCAGAGAGATAGTGGGCTAAAAATAAGGTTACCGCTAGTTCCGGCATACCGAACATACCGACACTGACTGCGCCGGCAATAAACAGCGGACCTGCGGTGTTTGCAAAACAGAGCAGCCGTTCAGCTTCAATTTGGGTGCAGAGTTTGCTTCTCCGGAGATCTGCTGTGATTTTTGCGCCGATTGGATAGCCAGAAGCAAGCCCAATAGCCACGGCAAAAGCACCTGTGCCAGGGATGCGGAAGATCGGCTGCATAATCGGTTCTAACAATGCGCCGATAAAATTTACTACCCCTAAGCTCATTAGCAGTTTTGCCATGATTAGGAACGGGAGCAGAGCTGGCATCACCACTTCAAACCATAATTTCAAACCTTCCAGTGATGCTATAAAAGCTTCTTTTGGAAAAATTATCAGAGCTGAAGTAAGAGCAAAACCAAGCACTGCTGTTAGGTAGATCTTCATTTGACTTGATCGGGTTCCAGTCATTGCGCTCCCTCCTTTAAGGTCTGTACTATACTTATTGAGATTTGTTCTTATTTATGCATAGCTTAAATCCTACCCAGGCTTTCGAAAGCCTGGGTTTTTTACTTGATTTTTCCTAAAGGCGGTGGTAAGATAGACATGGGTTGAGAGTGAGAATCGTTCTCATCCAAATGAAGTGCTCCATTGGTGCTGTTAGGTAGGTGCAGTATGAAAAACATCTATTTACTTGTAATCTTAGTAGTCTTGGCAGTAATTTCAGTCAGCATTGGCGCTGCCGATTTAATGAACGATGAGGTAAATATCCTCCTATTGAGCCGGGTCCCAAGGGTGATAGCAGTAATAATTGCAGGGATGGGAATGAGCATCGCTGGAGTAATTATGCAGCAGTTGAGCCGCAATAAGTTTGCCGCTCCTACCACTGCTACCACGGTTGACGCGGCGAAATTTGGAGTTTTGATATCATTAATCCTGTTTCCTGCTTCCGGTTCCTTAGTGAAGATGGTCACTGCGTTTGCTGCAGCCCTCCTGGGAACACTGTTGTTTATGACCATATTGCAGAGTTTAAAGCAGAAAAACACAATTTTTGTTCCTTTAATCGGGATCATGTTGGGAAGTGTAATTGACGCGGTAACAACGGTAATTGCCTATCGCTACGATCTGGTGCAGAATATTTCCACTTGGATGATGGGCAACTTCTCCATGGTAATTAAAGGCCGCTATGAGCTGCTCTATTTAAGTATTCCTTTACTGGTGGTGGCTTACCTATATGCGCAGCAGTTTACCATTGCTGGAATGGGGGAAGACTTCGCAACTAACTTAGCTCTAAACTATCATTTGGTTGTCAACACCGGCGTTGCTATAGTTGCCCTGATTACTGCTTTAGTGATCATTACTGTGGGGCGGATTCCGTTCTTGGGTCTGGTTGTTCCTAATATCGTAGCGCTCTATAAGGGAGATAATCTGCGCAATACCATCATCACAACCGCTTTATTTGGCGCAGTTTTCTTGCTGGTCTGTGATATCTTCAGCCGGATTATGATTTATCCCTACGAAATTCCCATAGGACTGACCGTGGGGGTTGTGGGCAGTATCATCTTCTTGTATTTAGTGGTGCGAAGGAGAGGACAATGAGCAACAAACAAAGATTGATAATTTTAACAGTTCTAGCTGTAGCGGTTGCTGGACTTTATTTAACAATTGGACTAAATGCACGCAACTGGGATTATGCTCTGTCAAGGCGGCTGCCTCGGATTTTGGCAATTATTATTACTGGTGCAGCGATTTCTCTCTCGACCGCCATATTTCAGACCATAACTCACAATCGCATCTTAACACCGAGCGTGATGGGACTTGATTCTCTTTACATGCTCTGGCAGACTGTGATTATTTTCTTCTCAGGGTCCAGCAGTCTTTTAGTGCGCAATGTAAATTTAAACTTTATTGTAACGGTGTTATTGATGGTCGGTTTTACTCTGCTGGTTTTTAAAACGATAATGAGGCGGGAAGCTGGCAATGTATTCTTTCTACTGCTGGTCGGATTAATTATCGGGACTCTGTTTCAGAGTTTGTCCTCCTTTATGCAGATGATAATCGATCCCAACGAATTTACAATTCTGCAGGGGAGAATGTTTGCTAGTTTCAACAGTATAAACTTGAACATCCTCACAATTGCTGTAATCAGCTGTGGCGTGGTGTTCCTGCTCAGCTGGCGGTATTTCTCGGTCCTTGATGTGCTCGCTTTAGGCAGAGATCAAGCAGTAAATTTAGGAGTGGCCTATGATCAGCTTGTTTGGCGCCTTTTAGTAATGGTGGTTATCCTGGTATCTACCGCCACTGCTTTGGTTGGTCCCCTTACTTTTCTCGGATTGTTGGTGGTTAATTTAGCTTGGCAGCTGCTGGCTGCCTACCGCCACCGCACAATTATTCTTGGAGCCTTTCTCCTCAGCATTATCACTTTGGTTGGCGGCCAGTTGTTTGTAGAACATATCTTAAATTTCGCAGTACCGATTAGTACTTTAATTAATCTCTGCGGCGGAATTTACTTTATCAGATTACTTGTAAAGGAGAAGTAGACTGTGATTGAGGTTCGCAATGTAACTAAGAGCTATGGTGATTTGAAGGTTGTCGATGAAGTCTGCATCCGTATTCCTAAGGGGAAGATTACATCTCTTATTGGACCTAATGGCGCTGGTAAAAGTACCTTATTGGCTGTTATTAGCAGGTTGATTCCAAAAGATGGAGGGGAGGTATATATCGATCAGATTGAGCTGAGTGACTGGGATAACCGGGAACTGGCAAAAAAGATTTCTATCTTAAAACAGACTAACCATACTGATCTGCGCTTAACAATTAGGGAGCTGGTTAGTTTTGGTCGATTTCCCCACTGCCGCGGAAATTTGACTAAAGCTGATTGGGATCAGGTAGACTTAGCCATCAGCTATATGGGACTAGCAGATATTCAGGATAAATATCTGGATCAGTTAAGCGGCGGTCAACGGCAGCGGGCTTATATTGCTATGGTAATAGCACAGGACACAGAATATATTCTCCTTGATGAACCCCTGAACAACCTTGATATGAAGCATTCGGTAGAGATTATGAAAATGCTGCGGCGGCTGGTGGAAGATTTAGGTAAAACAGTGATTATCGTAATTCATGACATTAACTTTGCCTCCTGTTATTCAGATTTCATTATTGCCATGAATAATGGCGCAGTAGTAAAAGTTGGCACTGCTAAAGAAATAATTGATCGGTCGCTGTTAACAGACATCTACGATCTTGATTTCCACATTGAGACTGTCAATAACAACCGCATCTGCATCTATTACTAATTTACGAGGTGATCAGCATGATCAAAGTGAAGAAGTTAACTCAGATTTTTGCGGCTGTGCTGCTGATTTTTGTAGTAACAGCAGGCAGCGCTCAAGTTCAAGCCCAAATTAAGATTTCTCATGAGCTCGGTACCGCGGTAGTGCCGAAAAACCCGCAAACTGTCGTTGTATTTGATTACGCAATTTTAGATACTTTGGATAATATGGGAGTTAAAGTAGTGGGTTTGCCTAAGTCAAGCATTCCGGCCTATCTTGCCCACTATAATGGCCGGGAGTATGTTGATGTAGGAACCCTGTTTGAACCGAATTTTGAGAAGGTTTATGAACTGCGGCCTGATCTGATTTTGATTGGGGGACGCCAGGCTTCGGTCTATCCTGAATTGGCTCGCATTGCACCAACTGTATACTTGACGATCGATACAGCTGATTATTTAGGTTCTTTTGCCCACAATCTGCGGATTCTTGGGGAAATTTTCGATCAAAAAGAGTTTGTTGAAGCGGAACTTGCCAAAATTGAACAAGAATTTGCGGCAATCCAGGCAGAAGCTGCCAACCTTGGTGCCAATGGACTGTTGATAATGGCTAATGATGGTGCTTTAAGTGCATTTGGTCCAAACTCTCGTTTTGGAGTGATTCATAAAGAATTTGGTTTTCCCCCTGCAGATCCAAATATTGAGATTGCCAATCACGGCCAGAATGTCTCCTTTGAATATTTAGCTCGGATTAATCCGGATTTTCTGTTTGTAGTCGACCGGGCTGCTACAGTTGGCGGTAGTATATCTGCAGAGCAGGTGCTGGATAATGAGATTGTCCGGTCTTTAAATGCTTATAAATCTGATCGAATTATCTACCTGACTTCTCAAGTTTGGTACGCTGCTTCGGGAGGACTGACAGGGACTAAAATCATGATTGAGGACATCAATCAGATCTTTAAATAATAACTGCGAAAACAGGATCTGAGCAGGAATTTTCTTCTGATCAGCCAATATATTCTGATGAAGTTCCCGGTTAGTATTAGTGGGAGCGAGTAATAATTAACGTAAAGGCTGTGTTAGGCTTGACAGTTACAGCCAATCTTTGTATAATTTATGAGGTGAACAGCATGCAGATAAAAATTTCTGCCCTAAGTAAAGTTGGTAGTATGCTGGCTTTTGAAGAAGAGATTCCTGTTAAAGAATATCCAGAATTAGCCCAAGTCGGTGAGTTTCATTCTCCCCTCACAGTTCGAGGTACAGCTGTGAAAACAGAGGATGGCTTTCTGGTTACAGGAACCTTAGCTACAAGTGTGATACTTGAGTGTTCTCGCTGTTTAGAGCCGTTTATCTATCATATTGAAGCGGATTTTGTCGAAGAATTTGTACCCCAGACAAGCAAGAACAGCAGAACTGGAACTGAGTTTTCCGAACTAGCTGAGGAAGTTTCCACTTACCAAGGTGACTATATCGACATATCAGAACTGATTACCGAGTCTGTTCTGTTAGATATACCAATGAAGGCAGTTTGCCGCACCGATTGCAGAGGAATCTGCCCTGACTGCGGTCAAGCATTAAATGAAACGACATGTCAGTGTAATCCACATAAGCCAGATCCTCGCTTGGCTGTATTAGCTGACTTGTTAAAGGATCAATAACAAGAGAGGAGGATGCAGCAATGGCAGTGCCAAAGAGAAAGGTTTCAAAAAGAAGGGGTCGCAACCGTCGTGCCCACTGGAAGGTTAAACTTGTCAGCGGTGTTGAATGTCCTCAATGTCATGAACCAAAATTACCACACCGCGTTTGTTCAAACTGCGGTTACTATAAAGGACGTCAGGTTGTGACAGCTAAAGCTGAATAGTTTTGCAGCAGCAAATAGTGATAGAGAGCAATCTCTATCATTTTTTTTTGCAAAAAAGGGTTTACAGCCAGCCAATTTTTGGATATACTAAAGCTGAATTAGCACCAGGTGTTATTAGGAGGTCATGATAATGACATCCACTCGAGAACAACGCCGCAGGCAGCTGCAGACGCTGCTTAACGAAGAACCATTTTTGACTGATCAGCAGATAGCTGAACGGCTGGATGTCAGTGTTGCCACAGTGCGTTTGGACCGAATGGCTTTAGGTATTCCCGAGCTGCGGGAACGGATTAAATCAGTAGCTAAGAAAAACTATGCTAAGCTGCGGGCTATGGAAGATTTTGAGGTAATTGGCGAGCTGATTGATTTAAATATCGGGCAGCATGCACTCTCACTTTTGACTACCACTCAGGATATGACTTTTAAGCGGACAGATATACTGCGGGGGCACTACTTGTTTGCCCAAGCCAATTCCTTAGCTGTGGCTTTAGTTGATGCAGATGTTGCTTTAACTGCATCAGCTCAAATTCGCTACCTTCATCCAGTTAGAAGTGGTGAAAGGGTTGTGGCCAAAGCTGAGCTGATAAAAAAGCAGGGTTCTCGGCACACTATAAGCGTTGAGAGCCGGGTTAATCAGCGGGTGGTTTTTCGTGGTGAGTTTGTTATTGCTGCCTTAGATTACAAGGGGAGTGATTCCAATTAAGATCGCGGTAGATGGTTTTGGTGGCGATTTTGCGCCTGAACAAATAGTTGCAGGTTGTCTGCAGGCAGCCAGCTTAGACCGAATTCCAATTCTCTTGACCGGCAATGAACAGGTGCTGGCACCCATGATTAAGGGAAAGCCCGGTAGTGACTTGATTGAAATAGTGCATGCTTCAGAGCAGGTTGGGATGGATGAGGCTCCCATTGAAGCGGTGCGCACAAAAAAGGATGCTTCGATTAACGTCGCGGCCCGTTTAGTCAAGCAGGGAGAGGCCGCAGGGATGGTCAGCGCTGGAAACACCGGGGCCTGCATGGCCGCTGCATTATTTGGGATTGGCAGGATCAAAGGAATCGAGCGGCCAGCGATTACCTCATTAATGCCGACAATTAAAGGTGTTTGTCTGATGGTTGACGTTGGAGCTAATGTTGACTGTCGTCCCAGTCAATTAGTGCAGTTTGCTTACATGGGTGCAATCTATGCCGAGAAAGTGCTGGGCAGAACTAATCCAAAGGTTGGGCTGCTTAATGTAGGCGAAGAGCCTACAAAAGGCAATGATGCAGTTCAAAAAGCTTATCAAACCTTGAATGAGGCAGCAGATATCAATTTTATCGGTAACATTGAAGGCAGGGACATCCCCACTGGGGAAGTGGATGTAGTTGTTTGTGATGGATTTGTAGGCAATATTGTCCTAAAATTTGCAGAAGGTTTAGGTTCTGGGCTGTTCAGTATGCTGAAAGAGGAGCTGACAGCTTCCCTGCCCCGCAAGCTGGCGGCATTGGTTTTACGCCCTGGCTTTGCCAACATCAAAAAGAAAATGGATTACACAGAATACGGAGGTGCTCCCCTGTTGGGAGTCAAAGGCGCAGTGATAGTTGCCCACGGCAGCTCCAACCAAAAAGCGATCCGCAACGCGATTCGGGTTGCTAAAGATGCAGCAGAAAACCAAGTGGTGGAGTCTATTGCAGAATTGATGGGAAGGTGACATAAGTGATTTCTGATGTCGGCATCCTTGGTTTGGGAAAAGCAGTCCCCAATCGGATCTTAACTAACGCAGATTTAGAAGCAATGGTAGATACTAGTGATGAATGGATTACTACACGCACCGGTATTAAACAGCGGTATATAGCAGATCCTGAGATTGCTGCCTCAGATTTAGGTTACGAGGCTGCGCTGCAGGCATTGGCAGCCGCAGGTGTCAAAGCCGATGAGCTCGATCTAATTATTGCAGCAACCACAACTCCCGATATGCCCTTTCCAGCAACAGCTTGTATCATTCAGGATCGGTTAAACGCAAAGGGCGCAGCCGCTTTTGATTTAGCTGCAGCCTGCTCCGGTTTTATCTATGGCTTGGAAGTTGGCCGCACAATGGTGAAGGCGGGGTATCAGCGGGTTTTGGTAATTGGTGTTGATGTTATCAGCCGCTTAATCGACTATTCTGACCGGTCTACCTGTGTTCTCTTTGGAGATGGAGCTGGGGCAGCAGTATTGGGGCCTGTAGAAACCGGTTATGGGATTATAGCATCGGAAATTGGTGCTGATGGCTCAGGCGCTGGACTGTTACATGTACCGGCTGGCGGATCGCGGATGCCGGCTCAGCTAGAAACGATCGAAAATAAGTCACATTATGTAAAGATGTCCGGCAGTGAGGTTTTTAAATTCGCTGTCAGGGTGATTTGTGATTCCAGTAATCGGGTGTTGGAAAAGGCAGGAACTGCCTGTAGTGAGGTTAGTTGGTTTGTACCGCATCAGGCTAACGTTCGCATTATCAAAGCTGCTGCAGATCGGTTGAATATTGATAGGGAACGGATTTATGTCAATGTGGATCGATACGGTAATACTTCAGCCGCCAGTATTCCCATTGCCCTAACCGAGCTGGACGAAGCGGGCCAGCTGAAAAGTGGCGATTTAGTGCTGCTGGTAGGATTCGGAGCAGGGCTGACATGGGGATCTGCATTGGTGCGGTGGGGAGGAATGATATTATGATAGCTTGTGCATTTCCCGGTCAAGGGGTTCAAAAAGTGGGAATGGCTGCTGATCTTTATGCATCCCAAAAACGCTATTTTGATCAAGCTAGCGAGATTTTAGGTTATGATCTGCTGGAGCTGTGCCAAAAAGGGCCGCTTGAAAAGCTATCCAGCACCCAGTATGCTCAGCCTGCGATCATGGTAACGTGTATCAGTTTTTGGTCAGAATATATTAAGACTGCCACCCCTAAAGTACTGCTTGGTCACAGTCTGGGCATGGTGACTGCTTTTATCGCAGCAGGTGCTGTCGAATTCAGTGATGGGGTTAAAATTGTTGCCCGCCGTGGAGAGCTGATGCATGACTCACCTACACCAGGGCAGATGACAGCAATTCTCGGTTTGGATGCTGATACAGTAGAAGAGATTGTTGCCCAAGCGCAGCAGGTTGGAACAGTTACAGTTGCGAACTATAACTGTCCTGGTCAGTATGTTATCAGCGGCCAAACAGAGGCGGTAGAGCATGCCAGTAAGCTGGCTGAGGAGAGGGGAGCTAAACGGACAATTAAGTTGGGGGTAAGTGGACCGTTTCACTCCAGTTTAATGGAAAGAGCTGCTGAACAGTTTGGCAGATACATTGAGCAGTTTGCTTTCTCTGATCCGAAATATCCAGTTATCAGCAATATAAACAGCCGCTTGATTACCACCGCAGAACAGGTTAAAATGGAACTGGTTGCACAGATTTCCAAACCAGTAGACTGGATCGGCAACATTAAAGCTCTGGAACAGCTGGGAGCGACCGCCCTGGTGGAAATTGGTCCAGGCAATGTGTTGGTTGGTTTAACCAAGCGGATCACTGAGAATCTTGAACTAATCTCGTTTCCATAGGGGTGTTTATCTGTGAGCGAAACTAGAAAAACAGCTATTGTTACAGGTGCAACCAGGGGAATCGGCAGAGCTATTGCAGAGCGCTTGCAGCAAGCTGGTATGAATGTGGTGGTATGCGGCCGCAGTGAAGCGCTGCTGGCAGAATTTGATCATCCCCAAATCCTGCCCGTTAAGGCAGATATCAGTAAAACAGATGATGTTGAGCAGTTGGTGAAAACCACACTTGAGCATTTCAACCGGATTGATGTTTTAGTAAATAATGCGGGAATTACAAAAGATAATTTGCTGATGCGCATGGGCGATCAGGATTGGGATCAGGTAATCCAGGTAAATCTCACCGGCACATTTTACCTCTGCCGCGCTGTAATTCGCCAAATGCTGAAGCAGAGGTACGGACGGATTGTTAACATTTCGTCGATTGTAGGTGTTGCCGGCAATCCTGGCCAAGCTAACTATGCGGCCGCAAAGGCTGGAGTTATCGGCCTAACCAAATCTTTGGCTAAAGAAGTGGCGTCGCGACAAATATTAGTAAATGCCGTTGCGCCTGGGTATATTGATACTGAAATGACTCGCGTGTTGAGTGATAAACAAAAAGCAGAAATCACTAAACTGATTCCCCTCGGCCGAGTGGGCGAGGTATCAGATGTAGCTGAATTGGTTCACTTTTTGGTTTCTGATGCAAATCAGTACATTACAGGTCAAGTCATCCATGTTGATGGCGGCCTTGTAATATAAACAGTGCTTACGAGGAGGTGACTGGAATGGAGATCTTTGATCGCGTTCGAGATATTTTGGTTGAGCAGTTAGGGGTTAAACCTGAAGATGTTACTATGGAAGCATCCTTTCAGGATGACTTAGGTGCGGACTCATTAGATGTGGTGGAGTTAGTAATGGCGTTTGAAGAGGAGTTCGACCTTAGTATTCCAGACGAAGACGCAGCAAATATCAGTACTGTAGCTGATGCTGTAGAATATATCAAAGCTCAATTAAATTAAGCAGTGTTGAGACCCCTAGGTAATGCTAGGGTCTCATTTTTCATATAGTGAGGTGGAATTATGACTCGCAGAGTTGTAGTCACTGGAATCGGGGTGATCTCACCCCTGGGAACCAAAGAACAGCTGTGGAATAGTTTACTGGATGGTGTAAGTGGTGTTGGGCGGATCACCCATTTTGATGCATCTGACTATCCAGTGCAGATTGCAGCTGAAGTTAAAGACTTTGACGCTACCGAATACATGGAACCAAAGGCAGCCCGCCGCATGGATTTATTCTGTCAGTATGCGGTTGCTGCAGCTGTTCAGAGTTTGGCTGATGCAGAATTAGAAATAACTGAAGCAAATGCACATCGCGTTGGCGTTTTAATCGGATCTGGAATCGGTGGACTGAACACGATCGAAAATCAGCTGCATGTTTTGAAGGAAAAGGGTGTTAACCGGGTTAGTCCATTTTTGGTCCCAATGCTGATTCCAGATATGGCCAGCGGTCAAACAGCAATTATTACCGGTGCTAAGGGTCCAAATTCCTGTACTGTTACAGCGTGTGCTTCAGGTACCCATTCTATTGGTGATGCTTTTAGAATTATTGAGCGGGGCAACGCCGATGTAATGCTGGCAGGAGGAGCTGAAGCGGGAATTACGCCGCTAGCTATGGCAGGATTTATCGCAGCTCGAGCTCTGTCTTCCCGCAATACAGAACCGGAACACGCGAGCAGACCCTTTGATTTAAATCGCGATGGGTTTGTGATGGGAGAAGGAGCGAGTGTATTGGTTTTGGAAGAACTGGAGCATGCTCAAGCCCGGGGAGCGCGGATCTACTGCGAGCTGATTGGCTATGGTGCCAGCGGCGATGCTTATCATATAACTTCACCAGCGCCAGAACATGAAGGAGCTCAAAGAGCGATGAAAGAAGCTTTGGCTGATGCTGGCATTTCTAGTGAGCAGGTGAGTTATATCAACGCCCACGGAACCAGCACTAAATACAATGATTATTATGAAACTCTGGCCATCAAAAAAGTTTTTGGTGAGCGGGCATACCAAATACCAATCAGTTCAACCAAGTCTCTGACCGGACATCTACTTGGCGCTTCTGGTGCTCTAGAAGCAGCAATCTGTGCTTTGGCACTGACCCATCAGATCATTCCCGGTACGTACAATTATGAGGAACCCGATCCTGATTGCGACTTAGATTATGTCCCAAATCAGCACCGCAGAGCAGCTATTGAGGTGGCTATGAGCAATTCTTTTGGTTTTGGGGGACATAACGCAGTATTATTAATGAGACGGTGGGATTAAATGCGCAGGTATCATAATTTATCGCAGTTAGAGCAGAGATTACAGTATAGGTTTAAGAATTCGAGCCTTTTGGAGCTGGCCTTAACTCATAAATCATTCAAAGGACAGCAGAAAGGAAATAACGAACGATTGGAGTTTCTGGGGGATGCGGTTCTGCAGATCATAGTTAGTGAGTACTTATATAAGCAGTATCCAAACATGCCCGAAGGGAAGCTTGCTAAGCTTCGAGCAGTGCTGGTCAGTCAACCAACATTAGCTGAACATGCGAGAGGGCTGAACCTGAACAAATACTTAAGAGTTGGGAAAGGCGAAGCCAGAAGCGGGGCTGCTGAGCGGGACTCACTGCTCTGCGATGCGTACGAAGCTGTAATTGGCGCGATTTATCTCGATTCAGATTTGGATACAGTGCGGCCAATTGTTCTCAGTCATCTCCCTAAACTAGACAAAGAGCAGCTCCCGATTATTGATGCTAAGAGTACGCTCCAGGAGCATTTACAGCAAACCAGCCAGGTACTGCCGACATATCATTTGGCTGAAGAATACGGGCCTGACCATGCCAAGAAATTTGTTGTTGAAGTGCTTTTTCGCGATGAAGTTTTGGGCAGGGGTGAAGGCAGCACAAAAAAAGAAGCTGCACAAAATGCAGCTAGGGAAGCATTGCTTAAATTAGAAATTCAGGATTAAGTGGTATCCCGCCACAAATGCTCGATTAGTCCAACATGGGTGTAGTCTTTGCGGGAAACCGGGGTAAATGTCTTCAGATCATATAATCGATTTTCATCATCACAGCGAGTAATAAAATAGGTGCGACCTTTTTTTAAAAGCGCCCAGCCGGCTTTTGAGGAACTTGCCGCAGGGTTGACAAAAATCATGTCGCCTTCTTGAAACCAAGGAGCAAACTCGTTTGTCTCAATAGTTAGGGCAAATAATCCCCGGGGATTAGGAATATCATAAAACAGATAAACCCACTGCTGGGTATTATCTGTTTTTTTTGAATTCCACTGCTTCACAGGGACTTTTACCAAGAACTTGCTTTTACCGTTTTGAATAACGCCTAAACCGACTAGGCTCTCTGTCTGCTCTTTTAAAATTGCCTGCTTAAACTCTCCGATTCCCTGATAATTCCCTTTGCTTAACCAGTAATACACTGATTTGTTATCTGCAAACTTGAGGCGGTCAGCGATTTCCCTCACAGTAATATTAGGATTTTCACGAACTAAGGCTGCCATGTGTGCTAATGTTTCGTTAAGCTGATGCAAGCCATTTCCCACCTATCTTGGAAACATCCTCGTTTTAAGTGTAAGTTTATAATCATCAATCAGAAACCCTTTACATGAAACATGGATATATCAGCGGTTTGCGGTGGGAAACCGGGGTTTTAATCCATATAATATGGAAAGCGGGAAAAAGGATTTTGTAGTTGGCATATCGGTACTTTTCCTTCATATAGATAGTAGTGACAGACATGCTATAACAGTCTGGGGAGGAAAAGGAATGGCTAAAGCTTCACGAACCGATTCAAATCAACAAAAAGATTATAGTCTGATTGCACGCATACGTTTGGGAGATGAGGAGGCTAAAGAAAAGCTAGTCTTAAAGTACATCCCGATGGTTAAGCATATCATCCGCAATTACTATGCTAGTTTTTTGGACTTTGATGACCTGATGCAGGAAGGGATTATTGGGCTGCTGAATGCTATTGACGAATACAAACCGGACCAATACGATGTAAAATTTAGTTCGTTTGCCTACATCTGCATTATCCGCAAGATTTACAACGTAATAAAGCAGACAACTGGTAATAAACATAAAGCCCTCAATGATGCTGTTTCACTGCAATCGCAAATCAGCAGCGATGACAGCCGGATTGTTCTGGATTTAATAGTCAACCAGGATTCTGCAGTAGATCCAGAAGCCTTAATTGAAGATAAGATTATCAGTCAACAGTTGGATAATCTGCTCAGCAATCATCTCTCACTGCTGGAATATTCGGTGATCGTGATGCTGCTGAAAGGCTACACCTGTGGGGAAATTGAAGATGAAATTGGGGTTGGACCCAAAGTTGTTGATAATGCTCGCACCAGGGTCAAAACCAAATTGCGGAGACTGATTCGGGAATACGGTTCGCTGTTAAATCCTAAAGTGCCGGTAACTGTACGCAAACGAGAAGATTTATATCTCAAACTGGGGGGCTGAGTCCTCCAGTTTTTTTGTCAAATTATGGTGGTTTTATGATACAATATCTACAGTACTATACCGCCTTGGAGGTCAACATGCGCTTAAAACGGTTAGAAATAGTTGGATTTAAATCATTTGCCAATAGAGTTAAACTAGAATTTGATACTGGTATTACCGCCATTGTCGGTCCAAATGGTAGTGGAAAGAGTAATATTTCGGATGCGATTCGCTGGGTCCTCGGGGAGCAAAGTATTAAGAGTCTGCGAGGATCCAAACTTGAAGATGTGATTTTTGCCGGCAGTGATGGTAAAAGACCACTTGGGATGGCGGAAGTACAGCTAACTTTGGACAATTCCGATGGATTTTTACCTCTAGATTATAATGAAGTAACGATCACAAGACGTGTGTATCGCTCAGGTGACAGTGAGTTTCTTATCAATCGCCAGGCTTGTCGTCTGCGGGACATTCAAGATCTGTTTACCGACACCGGGCTTGGTCGTGAAGGCTTCGCCATAATTGGACAAGGCCAGATTGACGCTGTATTGAGTGCCAACCCGCTGGACCGCCGCTTTATCCTTGAAGAGACCGCTGGTATTGTTAAATACCGCAATCGCAGAGAACAAGCTCAGAAAAAGATGACTCAGACGGAATATGATTTGGTCCGGGTTTCAGATATTTTATCCGAGTTGAAAGACCAGTTGGGGCCGTTAGAAGTACAAGCTAATAAAGCCCGGAGGTATCAGGTTCTTTCCGGACAGCTTGAGGCTGTGGTCCTGGATAAACTAACATTGCAATTGAACGAACTCTGTACTAAAGAAACACAATTTCAAGGAGCTTTAGCTGCATCCCGCAGTGAGGCGGAGGAGCTGACAGAGCAATATCAAAAGCTGGAGCTGATTTTAATTCAGGAGCAGGAACAGCTTTCTAGCTTAGAGCGCCGCATCGAGGAAAATCAGCTCCAAATTAACGATGTCAATGAGAGAATCAATCAGACCATGCAGACAATTGGGCTGATTGAAGAGCGGTTAAAGCACAATCGGCAGACCCAGAGTGAACGGGCTAAGCAATCTAGTGATTATGCAGAGCAGATCCAAGGGCTTTTAGTAAAACTGGATCAGCTCAACCAACAACTAGAACACAAGCAGAGCCAATACCAGCTTTTAGAACAGGCTGTGCAGGAAGCGGAAGCTAGAGTAAATATTAAACGGGAAACACTGCAGCATTATCGCAGAGATTTAGAAATGAAAAAAAGCGCGTTTATTGAATTTGTGCAGGAACTAGCCGATGCCCGCAACTTTGGTCTGAATTATCAAAGGCAGCTCAACCAACTTGAGCAGCAGCTGGAAGCGATCAAGCAAGAAGCCGAGGAGTTTGCTCAAGCAGTAAAAGTTCAGCAGGAAAAAATTGAGCAGCAGCGCCAGTATCAGCAGCAGCTGGAACACAAACAGCGGGCCTATGAAGAAAAGCTGCAGCAGTATGCTGCTGCCTGTGGTCAGCATGAACAAGAACTGCAGCAACTAGTCGACAAGGAACAGCAGGCAGCTGACCGCTACCGTCAGATTAAGTCGCGGCTGCAGGCTCTCAAAGATTTAGAAGTGGAATATGAAGGTTATAATTATAGTGTTCGCCGCTTGATTAAAGCGAAAATTCCCCGGGTTACCATTTTAGGAACGGTAGCTGATGTAATTTCTGTGCCCCCCGGTTTAGAGACAGCAATAGAGGTGGCATTAGGAGCAGGCCTGCAGTATATTATTACTCCCCATGAACACGATGCTAAGCAGGCAATTGAGTGGTTGAAACAGCAGCGGGCTGGCCGCTGTACCTTTTTGCCGTTAAATAACATTAAAGGCAGCACTTTCCCTGCAAGCTTCCAGAAGTTTTGGCAGCAGGAAAACTGCTTGGGACCAGCTGTAAACCTTTTGCAATTTGATCCAATGTATTTACCGGCAATCAATGCGCTGCTAGGTAGGGTAGTGGTAGTCAAAGACCTAGACACAGCCCTAATTATGCAGCGTGAGCTTCCTAGCTTCAGCAGGATTGTGACCTTAGCGGGAGAAGTGGTTATGCCTAATGGCTCCCTTACCGGCGGCAGTATCAGTCAAAAAACCCACGGCATTTTAGCAAGAAAAAATGAGATTACACAGTTAGAGCAGGAATTAACCGCCAGCCAGGATGAGATTGCCGCTGTTGGTGCAGACAAGGCCAAACTAGACCAGAAGCTGCACGCCCTTAAGGCTGAACAGGAAAATATTTATCAACGCTCTCATCAGCTGGAGCTTGCTCTTCACGGAGCGGCTTCTGAGTCTAATCAGCTTGAAAACGATTTGAGGCGTCTCAAGCAGCAGTTGGAGGCTAAAGAACAACAACTGCAGGATTACCAAACAGCCTTGTTTGAGCTGCAGAATGAGGCAGCGGCCTCTCAAGATAACGTGGCTGCATTGGAGCAGAATGAACAAGCTAAGCGGGACGAGATCATCCGCCTTGAACAGGAAATAGCGGTGTTAGAGCAGGAGCTAGATTCGGATTCCGAATTCTTGACCACCCAAAAAATCGCCTGTACAGGAGCGGCTGCTGAGGTCAAACAGCTCCAAGAACACCAGGCTGCAGTGCAGCAGCAGTTGGCCCAGAACCAAAAGGCGTTGGACACACTAGAGGCAGATATCAAGCAGCTTGAGGATCAGTTCCAGCAGCTGCAGCAGGAGTTGACAGCAAATAAAGAACTGGAGGAACAGCTGAAAGCTGAGAAACTAAAAATTGGTGAGCAGGCGGAGCAGGATAAAGCTGCTCGAGTTCATGTTCAAGAAAGCATTAAGCAGATCAGCCAGAAGCTGAAATCGCTCCAGACTCGCATAGCAAAGGTGGATAAAAGCATTTATAATCACCAGCTGGAATTGGAGCGGATTGATTTAGAATTGAGGCGTATCGATGAGGAGCTGAGGGAGCGTGAGCTTGAGCGCGGTTCACTTACGGAGCGAGCTGTAACTACCAGCATGGCAGAATTGGTTGCCCAGGAAACAGACCTCAAAGCCCAAATTCGCGCTTTGGGTGTAGTAAATTTAGCCGCCCTTGAAGATTATGAAGCAGTGCGGGAACGGGTGTTTTTTCTACAGGCTCAATTTGATGATCTGGTTAATGCCAAAGAAACGCTTAATCAAACTATCTCTGAAATTGATGAAGCTTCTGCCGAGCGGTTGAGTGCAACTTACGAGGAGCTGAGGCGGGAATTTCAGGCTATGTTTACTCAACTGTTCAAAGGCGGTAAGGCAGATTTAGAGCTGACTGACCCTGATAACATCCTGGAAAGTGGGGTCAACATCACCGCTCAACCCCCGGGTAAGAAACCTCAAAATCTGCTGCTGCTATCAGGAGGAGAGAGGGCGTTGACAGCAATTGCACTGCTGTTGGCCATTCGAAGGGTGCAGCCGACCCCGTTCTGTGTTTTGGATGAGATTGATGCTGCGCTGGACGAAGCGAACCTGAAACGCTTTACTGAGCAGCTCAGGAAATTAGCTGAGACAACTCAATTTTTAATAATAACTCACCGTCCCGGTACAATGGAGATGGCAGATCGCCTGTATGGGATTACCATGTCCGATGATGCGGTTTCGCAGCTGATGTCTGTTCAATTAACGAAGGAATAGGAGTAGATAGTGATGTTAAGAAGACTGTTTGGAAGTAGAGGTTCGCGAAAAAACGAAGCAAAGCAGGAAATACAAGTTCAGGAGGTCACCGAACCTGAAGTTGAACAACAAGAAGTCGAGGTTCAAGAAGCTGAAACAGAAAATACGGTTGAACCGGTAACGAAAACAGGTCTGTTTGCTAGGTTAAAACAGGGTTTGAGCAAAACTCGAACTGGATTTATCGACCGGATTAGTCAGATCGTGACCGGCCGTGCGATTGATGAGGAGCTCTTTGAAGAACTAGAAGAAATTTTAATCCAAGCGGATGTGGGGGTAACAACTACCCTTGAACTGATGGATACGATACGTGAACGGGTGAAAACGGATAAAATTACAGATGGGAGTGGGCTGCAGAGTCTTTTGAAAGAAGAGATTGTGGCGCTCTTGTCCAAACATCACCAGCCTCTCGCTCTGTCAGATGAGCGACCCGCAGGGATTATGGTAGTTGGAGTTAATGGGGCTGGAAAAACGACAACCATCGGTAAGCTGGCGTACAGATTGAAACAGGAGCAGGCTAAGGTTCTCTTGGGCGCCGGAGATACGTTTCGTGCTGCAGCAAGTGATCAGCTGAAGGTTTGGGCTGAGCGGGTTGGAGTTGATGTGATTGCCCATCAAGAAGGTGCTGACCCTGGTGCAGTTGCGTTTGATACAGTGGCCGCTGCTAAGGCCCGGAAAGCGGATGTGTTTATTCTCGACACAGCAGGCCGGTTGCAGACTAAAACGAATCTGATGGCGGAGCTCGGTAAGGTTTATCGAGTGGCTAAAAGGGAGTTGGGTCGGGATTTAGATGAGGTGCTGCTGGTGGTTGATGCTACTACCGGGCAAAATGCTCTTTCCCAAGCTAGGCTTTTCAGCGAGGCTGCACCAGTTACTGGAATCGTTTTGACAAAACTTGACGGTACAGCCAAGGGTGGGATTGTATTGGCATTAGCTAACGAACTAAAACTACCAGTCAAATTGGTTGGCGTTGGTGAACAGATGCTGGATCTTCAGGATTTTGATCCGGTTGAGTTTACTGAAGCATTATTTAGTTGACGGATGGCAAGGAATTTTGCTTGACAGCCCCTGATCGTTTTTGTATACTATCCCTGTAAAGGGAATATGCTTAACAGGAGTACTGCTATGGAAGATACGGTGCGCAAAACATTGATTTATGATTTTTATGGACCGCTGCTGACCGATAGACAGCAGGATATCTATCAGATGTATTATGCTCAGGATATGAGCTTAGGGGAAATCGCGGAGCAGTTAGACATTTCCCGTCAAGCTGTGTACGATATTGTGAAGCGGTCCGCTGCCATACTGGAAGATTACGAGAGTAAACTGGGACTGTTAAGCAAATTTCTTAAACAGCAGACTTATTTGAACCAGATGGAGATTCATTTAACTAAACTGCGGAATCTTGCTGCTGCACAGCAGAACAGCGAACAGCTGGAAGAGATCGAACAAATCCAGCAACTGCTTGATCAAATTCGTGCTGAAGCTTAGGAGGCGAAATTTGTGCCTTTTTCAAATTTAACAGGTCGACTGCAGGAAACACTGCGCAAATTAAGAACGCGGGGTAAGTTAACAGAAAAAGACGTGGAGGCTGCCCTGCGGGAGGTAAGATTAGCACTTTTAGAAGCTGACGTTAATTATAAAGTTGTTAGAGATTTTATTGGAAAAGTCAAGGAACGAGCTGTTGGCCATGAGGTTTTATCAAGCCTGTCCCCTGCGCAGCAGGTAATTAAAATCGTTAATGAAGAGCTGACCGAACTGATGGGAGGAACACAGAGTAAAATTACCTTTGCTTCCAAACCTCCCACAATCATTATGATGGTTGGTCTGCAGGGTGCAGGTAAAACCACAACCAGCGGTAAACTCGCCCTTTCTTTTAAAAACAAAGGTCATCGACCTTTATTGGTTGCGGCTGATATTTACCGTCCTGCTGCAATCAAACAGTTGATAGTTGTGGGCGAACAGATCGATGTTCCAGTGTTCAGCATGGGCGAAACAAATCCGGTCGACATTGCCAAAGCAGCTGTTGCTCATGCCGATCGACACGGTAACGACATAGTGATTATTGATACTGCCGGACGCCTGCACATTGATACCGAGTTAATGGGTGAGCTGGAAGAAATCAAAAATGCGGTCGCTCCTCATGAAATTCTGTTAGTAGTGGATTCTATGACAGGTCAAGAGGCAGTAAACGTTGCGTCTAGTTTTGATGAGCAGCTCGGTATTGATGGCGTAATTTTAACTAAGCTCGATGGCGATGCCCGTGGTGGGGCTGCTTTGTCGATTAAAGCAGTGACAGGCAAACCGATCAAATTTGCCACTATGAGCGAAAAAATGGATGGCCTAGAGGTATTTCATCCGGATCGAATGGCATCTCGCATCTTAGGCATGGGGGACGTCCTGAGCTTAATCGAAAAAGCAGAAGCCAGTTTTGATGAGCAGAAAGCTAGAGAACTAACAGAAAAAATGCGTCAGGACGCATTTACACTGGAAGATTTTAAGGACCAGCTGAATCAGATCAAACAGATGGGCCCTCTCGATCAGCTTTTAGGAATGCTGCCGGGAATGGGTAGAATGAATCAGCTTAAGAATTTGGATGTGGATGAAAGCCATCTGAAGCGCATCGAAGCAATTATTGATTCAATGACAGTTGAGGAAAGGCGCAATCCAGATATTATTGGAGGTTCACGCCGACGTCGAATTGCCCAAGGATCTGGAACAAGAGTTCAAGATGTAAACCGGCTTTTAAAGCAGTTCAATCAAACTCGGCAGCTGATGAAGCAGTTTGCGGGGATGGAAAAGAAGATGAAAAAAGGTCGGGGCATGTTTAATCTCTTTCGCTAATCCTCTCTCTTGAGAGTGATATAGATAAAATTAATCAAGGAGGTGACATAATGGCAGTTAGAATCCGACTCAAGCGGATGGGTGCAAAAAAACGTCCATTCTACCGTTTGGTAGTTGCTGACTCAAGAGCAGCAAGAGACGGAAGGTTTATCGACACATTAGGATACTACAATCCGATTACAGATCCAGCAGAGATTAAAATTGATACAGAGAAAGCAAAAAGCTGGTTGGAAAAGGGAGCTCAGCCTTCAGATACGGCCAGAGCACTTTTGAAAAAGAGCGGTGTGTTCGATGACGCTGATTAATGCTCTGAATTTAAGATAGGAGGCACTATTTTGAAGGAATTGCTAGAATTTATGGCTAAGTCGCTGGTAGAACAGGTCGAAGCAGTAGAAGTTACTTCTGAAGAAACAGGAACCGAAACAGTGTACCATATTAAGACTGCCGATTCTGATATTGGTAGGGTTATCGGCAAGCAGGGCAGAATTATCAAGGCTATCCGCACGGTAGCTAAGGCTGCTGCTGTCAAAGAAGGAACGAAAGTAAGGGTTGAGATTGTAGAGTAATGGAGTACAAATGGATTCTCATTGGTGAAATTGTATCCACCCAGGGGAATAAAGGGGAAATTAGGGTGGTAGCGCATACAGAATTTCCTGAGCGCTTCTTAACCATGGATCAGCTGCTGCTGTTTCAAAAATCAGGCAGCGAACCAGCGTACCGCATGAAAATCGAAAACTGCCGGTTTCACAAAGGCTTTGTTATTATTAAGCTGGCAGGTGTTGACACGATTGAACAGGCATCAGCCCTCAAAGGGTTAGAGATCAAGGTGCACCGCAGCGATGTAGTACCACTGCCTTCAGGCCGCAATTATATCTTTGAATTGATTGGATTGAAGGTAATTACCACTGAAGGTGTAGAATTAGGTACGATTACTGATGTGCTTCAGACAGGAGCTAATGATGTGTATGTAGTCAAACCTAAACCTGGTATTACAAAGAATCAGGAAATTTTGATCCCTGTCATTGAAGATGTGGTGCTTGAGGTTAGCTTGGACAATCAGACGGTGTTAGTTAAGCTGCTTGATGGATTATTGGAATAAGGATTGAAATGATGAGAATAGATGTTTTAACCCTGTTCCCTAACATGTTTGCCGAAGTACTGGGAACAAGCATAATAGGTCGAGCACAGGAAAATAAGATCATTGAGGTCAAGCTCTGGAATATCCGGGATTTTGCCAGAGACAAGCACCGCATTGTAGACGATACGCCGTATGGTGGCGGTGCTGGTATGGTTATGAAACCCGATGTGCTCGCAGCTTGTATTGAACATGTTAAAACTGAAAACAGCGGAAAAGTGATCTATTTAGCCCCTCAAGGAACTGTTTTTAACCAGGACAGAGCCAAGAGTTTAGCCCGGGAAGCAAATCTGATTTTCCTCTGCGGGCACTATGAGGGCATCGATCAGCGGATTCGCGATCACTGGATCGATGAAGAAATATCTATTGGAGATTATGTGCTGACTGGCGGAGAGCTGCCAGCAATGGTAGTGATCGATGCAGTTGTCCGTCTTATTCCCGGAGTTTTGGGTGATCAAGCTTCTGCACAAGAGGATTCATTTTATAATGGATTATTGGAATATCCCCATTATACCCGACCAGCAGAATTCCGCGGTTTAGAAGTGCCAGATATACTTTTAAGCGGTAACCATGAACTGATCCGCAAATGGCGTTTGAAAGAGGCTCTGCGTGTAACTATGCTGCGCAGACCAGATCTGCTGCAAAACCGCCAATTTACTGATGAAGAAGTGATGCTGCTGCAGGAATTAGCAGTTGAGCATCGTGAAGAAGGGAGGTAACAGTCGTGGATTTGATTAAAGCAGTTGAAAAAGAGTATTTAAAGGATGACCTGCCTGAATTTCGGGCTGGAGATACAGTGAAAGTTCATGTTAAAGTAGTTGAAGGTTCTAATGAACGGATTCAGGTCTTTGAAGGTGTCGTTCTGCGCAGAATGGGGTCTGGTATTAGCGAGAGATTCACTGTGCGCAAAGTGACTCAAGGTATTGGAGTAGAGCGCACTTTCCCGATTCATTCACCCCGGATTGCTAAAATTGAGGTTGTCCGCTACGGTCGAGTACGCAGAGCTCGTTTGTACTACCTGCGTCAGCGCTCCGGTAAGGCGGCCAGAATTAAGGAACGGAGATTTTCTTAAAATAATGGGGAGTGAGACCATACACTCCCTATCATTATTATTTTGGCGATTTAGTGGAGATGAGGTGCTTCGATGACTAAGGCAGAAATCCGAGAGTATGTAGAGGCGTTTGTAATTGCGGTTGTTTTGGCCTTATTTATCATTACATTTATTGCTCAGTCATTCAGAGTTGAAGGTTCATCGATGGAGCCTACGCTCCATGATGGTCAGCGTCTGATGGTGGATAAGCTATCCTATCGATTCACTGATCCTAAAGTAGGAGATGTGGTGGTGTTCCGCTATCCCACCGATATAAACCGCATGTTTATCAAACGGGTTATTGGTATTCCTGGCGATGAGATTCTGATCGAAGATGGAATTGTTTACCGCAATGGACAGCCTCTTGTTGAAAATTATATCAATGGACCAACTCACGGTGCTTTTACACGCAATTATGGTCCAGTAATCGTTCCACCTGATAGTTATTTTGTCTTAGGAGATAACCGCCTCAATAGTGATGACAGCCGCTATCCAGATGTTGGCTTTGTGCCAAGAGACCTGCTGGTGGGTCGTGCTGTCTTTGCATACTGGCCTCTTAACTCCATCGGAATTATCAGAGTACCCGATTCATTAAAGCAGGAACGCTAGTTGGAGGTTATTATGACTATTCAATGGTATCCTGGGCATATGGCTAAAGCCCGGCGTCAGATTCGGGAAAGCCTCAAACTGATCGATTTAGTTATTGAATTAACTGATGCCCGCATTCCTCAAAGTGCCCGCAATCCTGACATTCCAGAAATCCATAATAAACCCTATCTGTTAGCGGTTACCAAATCCGATCTTGCTGATCCAGAACGAACCAGGATTTGGCTGGAATACTGGCGGGAGCAAAGGGAGAAAGTTGTTCTCCTTGACCTTCTTTCTGGTAAAGGAATTCAAAAGCTGCGCACAGAAGTTAGAAGAAGTCTTCCCCATCTTAAGAGAAACCCTAGGGTTTTAGTAGTTGGAATCCCGAATGTGGGCAAATCTTCGCTGATTAATCGCTTAACTGGGAAAAGTGGAACCAGGGTGGGAGCTAAGCCTGGGGTAACCCGAGGTAAGCAGTGGATTAATGCCCGTGGTCTTCAGCTTTTAGATACACCTGGCATTCTCTGGCCAAAGTTTGATGATCAGGAGGCAGCTAAAAAACTGGCTGTCACAGCTGCAATCCGGGATGAAATTCTTGATCTTGAAGAAATTACATATTGGTTGTTAGATTATTTGCAGAAAAACTATCCCGATTTATTAATGGAGCGGTATCAGCTAGACGGTATCGCTGATGATTTAGAAACGATTTTCGATCAAATAGGTAGGAAGCGCGGATGCCTGCGCTCTCAGGGAGAAATTGACCGTCTGCAGACCGCACAATTAGTATTGAAAGATTTCCGCTCAGGTCTGATTGGGCCGATTACACTCGAATTACCGAAAAAGGAATGACAGCTGATGAGGGAACTAGAAAAACAACTGTGGAGTAAAGGATACAGATATGTTGCCGGAGTTGATGAAGCGGGACGGGGACCTTTGGCGGGTCCCGTTGTGGCAGCAGCTGTTGTTTTACCTCAGGAAATTGACTTGCAGGAAATAAAGGATTCAAAGAAATTGACTGCAAAGCGGAGAAGAGAGCTAGCTGATCAGATTTACGAAATCGGTTTGGTTGGAATTGGAACAGCTACTCATACCGAGATTGATCAGCTCAATATTTTACAGGCAACATTTCTGGCTATGCAGAGAGCTGTTGCTAAACTGCAGACTCAAATTAACTTAGACTTTTGCATTGTCGATGGGAACCAAACTATCCCGGGGCTATTCATTAGGCAGCAGGCTGTAGTTAAGGCTGATGCTTCATGCAGTGCGGTTGCTGCAGCCAGCATTGTTGCTAAAGTATACCGCGATGCTTTAATGCAGGAATACGATTTACAGTATCCTGAGTACGGATTTGCCCAGCACAAAGGATATCCCACTAAACGCCACCTAGCTGCTTTGGCTGAGTATGGCCCATCTCCAATCCACAGAATTTCTTTCGCCCGTGTCAAAGGGGGCGTGGTCTCATGATGTATGTTCCCCATGAAGATTTACAGCCCGGGATGTGTGTAGCCCGTCCTATTTATGATAATGACGGACGAGTATTGTTAAACAGCGGCGTTATCCTAAATGAAAATTTTATTGCCCGCATGATCGAGAAAGGAATTCCGGGAGTATTTGTAGTAACGGATCAAGACGAAATGGTGGATATTCCAGAAGTGGTGAGCCAGGAAACCCGGCAGGAAGCTGTGCGTCATGTCAAAAAAGTGTTTGAATCAATTGAACTAGGGAAAACTTTTGATATGGCACCATTAAGCCGAAGTGTTAACGCAATAATAGATGAGATTGTTTCAAATCCCAATGTCTTGATTCACCTTACCGATATCCGTACTTTTGATGGCTATACTTTTTCTCACAGTGTAAATGTCTGTATTTTATCAGTGATTATCGGCTTAAAGTTTCAGCTAAACGAGTTAGAATTGAGAGAACTGGCTATTGGTGCCATTCTCCATGATGTTGGCAAAACCAGTATCCCGACGCAGATACTTCTGAAAAAGGGACCTCTAACTCCTAGTGAGTTTGTTCAAGTCAAAATGCATACGATTAAGGGCTGGCAGATTCTCAAAAAAAATCCTGCTATTCCGCTGTTCAGCGCTCATATTGCGTATCAACATCACGAACAACCTAATGGGAAGGGATATCCGCGTAAACTGATCGATGAGCAGATTGATCTATATGCTAAAATAGTTTCGGTAGCAGATGCGTATGATGCGATGACTTCGGCTCGGGTGTACCGAGAGGCCATGCTGCCCTCTCAGGCGCTGCGGGTGATTAGGCAGCTGAGGGACATTCAGTTTAATGCTGAGGCAGCGGATTGTTTGATCAGCTCAGTTGCTCCGTATCCGGTAGGTTCGAGGGTGCAGCTTAACACCTCGGAAATTGGAATAGTAGTTGATGTGAACAATGACGATCGGGAACGGCCGGTTGTGCGGGTTTTATTTAATGCTGATGGCAGTAAGTGCCGCTCTAATTTTGAGGTGGATTTAGCTAAAGAGCAATCATTAGCTATTGTGAAGAGTATATCATGATTAGGTCTAAGGGCAGCTTTGCCCAAGAAAAAGCAAGAAAATACTTGGAAGCCCCAGGGTCTGATTACCCGGGAGCAGAACTACCGCACGAAATTTGGAGAAATAGATCTGAATCATTCAGGATGAAAATGTTGTAGTCTTTGTTGAAGTTAAATACCGCAGTTCAGAACAGTTTGGCAATCCTTGAGAAGTTGTTCATTGGCACAAACAGCGCAAAATTAAACAGATTGCTAGTCAGTATGTAGCCCACTTAGGGTACGAGCCTGTTTGTAGGTTTGATGTTGTGGGAATATTAGGGAATGAGATTTATTGGGTGAAGGGAGCATTTACATGAAGTCGAGACTAATTTCGCTGATACCAGCAGTATTGTTAATCGCTTTAAGCCTTGGTGCTGCAGCACAGGACTTTTCGGTTGATGCCGAAGTGGGCTTGTTATACGATTTTGAGTCAAGTCAAATCCTATTTGCACAAAGAGGCGATGAAGATAGGGTTCCGGCCAGCCTGGTCAAGGTGATGACCTTATTTGTAGCTTTTGATCGCATTGCTGCTGAAAATATTGCCCTCGATAACGAAGTAATTGTTAGTGAGCGAGCATGGCGAATGGGCGGCTCCCAAATGTTTTTAGAAGTAGGAGATAGAGTAACTTTTGAAGACCTGTTTTACGGTATCGCCGTTGTTTCTGGAAATGACGCGTGTGTGGCTGTGGCTGAGGCTTTGGCTGGAACAGAAGCTTTATATGTGCAGTGGATGAACAATAAAGCTGAGGAACTAGGTCTTGATCTTCACTTTGTGGATGTGCATGGTTTATCAGAAAACAATCGGATCAACGCCCGCGATTTCGCGCTGCTAGTTGAACACTATCTTAAGGCCCATCCTGAAGCAATAAAATATCACCGCGAACTGTCCTTTGGCTATCAACCTCGTTCCAGCTCGACTCCAATTGTTCAGTCAAACCGTAATGGTTTGCTCCGTACATATGAAGGCGCAGATGGCTTGAAAACCGGGTACTTAAGTAAAGCGGGATACAATTTGGTGGCAACAGCCGAAAGAGAAGGTCGGCGCTTGATTGCTGTAGTGCTTGGGGCAAGCAGCGAAGCCAAAAGAGAGCAGGAAGCGGCAAAGCTTCTTGACTATGGTTTTCGCAGTTTTGAAGCGGTGAGCATTGACGAACTACTATCGCAAACTCAAGCAAGGGTGTATAAGGGACGCAGCGATCAGGTCGAGTTGACTACAAATGCCAGTGTTAGTTTTCTAAGGGGCAACCAGGGTAGACTTAGTACTAAAGTTGAACTAAATGACTTGGAAGCACCAATTAAAGCAGGTGAGCAGGTAGGGACTGTTGCAGTCTATTTGGGAGAAGAGTTGTTGAAAGAATCGCCACTGCTGGCTGCTGAGTCAGTTGAGAGGGGCAGCTGGTTTACTGTTTTAATTGATTCAATTGTACTGTTTTTCAAAAAATTATTTAGTCAGGGTTAGGAGAAGGACCTATTGGTCCTTCTCTTTTAAACACAGAAGAAGTGGTCGCCAATAATGTAGACAATTTCACGAGAACGGATCCAGTTGTGGGGACTCACCTTATCGGGATTATAAAAATAAAGAGCTCCACCGGTTGGGTCCGCACCTGATAATGCCATTTCGGCTGCTTTAATGCAGTCTGGATTTGGGTTGGCGATGCGTGCCAATCTTCCATCTGCTACAGGGGAGAACTGCTGTGGTTGATAGATAATTTCTCTAATGGAATTTGGAAAGCATGGATCTTTGAGACGATTCATCACAACTGCTCCGACCGCAACTTTACCAATAAACGGCTCCCCTTCAGCTTCAGCGTGAATCAGCCTGGCTAATTCGTACAGATCGTGACTCAAGTCTATTCACCTCCGTTATACAATACTCGCTGAATATTTTTATTGCTACAAAATCTACTTGCTGAAACAGGAATGTTTACGATATTCGTTGAAATAATGAACTGAAAATCAAAAAAAGAAAATATATTATAGTCTAGGGGAGGGATTACGTATGCAGATTGATGAGCTAGACCGCAAGATTCTGCAGCGTTTGAAGGATAACGGTCGGATTAGTTTTGTGACTCTTGCAGATGAGCTGGGTGTGTCAGAAGGTACTATTAGAAAACGTGTGCGCAAACTTGAAGAAAATGAGGTCCTCAATATCACAGGTGTGACAGATCCGTTCAAGATTGGCCTGGATACTGTGGCGTTTATTTGGCTGAAAATTGAACGCAGCAGACTGGAATCGGTAATTAATGAATTGAGCCAAATTGAGCAGATACGCTATTTAGTAATTACCACTGGAACATATGATGCTGTTGCCATGGCTGTGCTGCCGAATCGGGAGCGCCTGATTCAACTGCTGAATAAGCAGCTCGGCCAAATTCCTGGTGTACAGGGTACCGAAACGTCAATTGTACTGGAGATCCACAAACAAGTTTATGACTGGAGTCCCTTTGACCAAGACGCGCAACTAGGAGGTGAAGTGGATGGCACCAGCAGCTGATTTAGATCATATTGACCAGCAAATTATTGAACTGCTGCAGAAAGAAGGTAGAGTTCCTTACCTAGCGATTGCCAATGAATTGGGTGTTGCTGAGGGAACGATCCGGCGCAGGGTAGCAAGAATGTTGGATGAAAATATTCTTAAGATTGTTGGCATTACTGATCCACAGAAAGTTGGCATGAACACAGTAGCCTTAGTCGGCTTAACAGTTGAGCGCCGGCGGATTGAAGATACAATCATGCGGTTAAAGGATCTGCCTGAGGTTCGTTATGTAGCCGTTGCAACTGGGATGTACGATATCATTATCGAGATAGTTGTGCCAAGCAATGACGCCCTGCTCGAATTCTTAATTAAAAAACTAAATGAAATCCCCTGGATTGTTGGTACAGATACATCTTTAGTGCTTAAAATCAATAAGCAGAGTTTTGCTTGGGGTCCGGATGATTGATTAAAAAAGATTTACTGCTTCCCAGTGGTAGCGAAGCGCTTCGCTGATATGCTGAGGCTGAATCTGCCTGCCCATCTAATTCTGCAATTGTTTTGGCAATTTTGATAGTCTTGAAGTAGCCGCTGCTGGATAATCTGAGGCGTTGTACTGCTGGCGTTAATTTTATTTTCTGCACTTCCGCATCACTGAGTAAACCGTTTGGTTTACAGGTTCTCGGTGGGACAGGCTGGATTGCTTCCTGCTGTGCCTGGTAATCCTCGATTTTAATTGGTTCCAGAAACGTGAACAGATCGATCCGATCCAGCAGAGGTCCCATCAGCTTTTCTGGTACCGATGGATATCACTTTATCTACAGCGGCATTGATGGTATGGATTACCAAGGTAGCCGCAGGGGCAGGCATTGGTGGTAGCAATCAACAAAAAATTTGCAGGATAGGCTATTCTTGCGTTTGCCCTCACAATTGTGATTTGATTAGCTTCCAAAGATTCACGTAATCCCTGCAGAACATCATTATGTAAAGCTCTGCTGATACCTGACGCTAACTGTCGCGAAGCATCAACTGTCAGCAGCAGAGCTTATCCAGTGAAAAGCCTGCGCCATGCTGCAGCTATTCTAAACGGTAATATTGATCTTCAGCCAACCAGGCAGGTACAGTTTACTCCGACCCAACAACATCACCAATTCTCTGTAGTAAAAGGGCAGAGTGTAGCGAAGCGAATGCTGACAATTGCAGCCGCCGGTCATCACCATGCTCTCTTGGTAAGTCCGCCCGGTACTGGCAAAACCTTATTAGCCAAATCTGTTCTGAGCTTGATGCCTTCCCTAACCCGCCAGGAAATTATAAATAACAAAAATCTACAGCTGTGCCGGTTTACTGCCGCCTAATTCTGGGCTGATCTCACAACGACCGATCCGGATGCCGCACCATAACATTACCAGCTGGTCTGCTGGGCAGTGGATCAAAAATTCAACCAGGAGAAGTTACCCTAGCCAGCCACAGAGTATAATTGCACGAACCTCCTTCCTTAACTCTAATATTTGAAATACTCCAATAACAGAAAAAGTCCTGCACTAACATATAATCACTAGGCTTTAGGAATCCTAACTAGAGAGATATCTTGGGAAGGGGTTCTTTATGGATTTAGAAATTGGCAGTACTCGAATCTTCAATTGTCCTGTCTGCAGCGTGGATACACCCCACAGCGTAAGAGCCCATAAAGGGGAACTATATGGGATTGTCTGTACAAACTGCAGCTCGGGGGCGATCGTTCATGAGCTAGACTTGCGGATCTACCAGTTAAAATGGGAAGAAGAGCTGAGAGAGATTCTTGACAATCTGGTGGAACAGTCCCTTGGTTTCGACGATGATTAAAACAGATGCTTGGGGGGATTGATATGCATTGGAGTTTACGGGAGTATCTAATTGCCTTTAATATGGTAGAGGGCTTTGGTCTCCGCAGGCTTAATGCGTTAATCTCTACTTTCGGGAGTTTAGAGCGGGCCTGGCACAGCACTCTGGAGGAACTAATGCAGGTGCCGGGTCTTGGTCCGAAGCTTGCGACCAAGCTGATTGAAAAACGGGAACTAGTCGATCCTATTCGGGAGATTGCCTGGGCTGAGCAGAATCAGGCTCAGATTGTGACCTGGTATGATAGGGATTATCCTGAGCCGCTCAGCAATTTAGCCGATCCTCCACCTGTATTATACTACAGAGGCAGGCTGCCCAGGCAGTTGGGAGTAGCTGTTGTTGGTTCGCGGAAAGCAACTCAGAGCGGCAGGAATCAGGCGTTTTATTTTGCGTTAAGACTTGCTGAGAGCGGTATCCCGATTATCAGCGGCTTAGCTCGCGGTATTGATACCCAAGCTCACTTAGGTGCACTAGCGGCTAACGGAGTTACTGTGGCTGTAATGGCAACACCTATTGACCAGATCTATCCACCTGAAAACCGACAGTTAGCAGTTAAAATCAGTGGATCTGGCTGTTTGATTACAGAGTTCCCCAGCACTAGCCGCACCAGACCAAATTTTTTTCCTAGACGCAACCGCATCATTGCTGCTCTATCCAAAGGAATACTGGTTGTGGAAGCTGGCTTAAAATCCGGTACGCTGTCAACAGTTGATGCTGCTCTGGAAATAGGCCGCGACGTCTGGGCGATTCCTGGTGATATTTCCCATCCGCTGCGGCAGGGAACTCATGCTCTAATTAAACAGGGTGCAGGTTTGGTAGATTCACCTGACGATATTCTCAGCACCTTTCCCGAAATTTCCCCGCAGGATCAAAATCATCTTGACCATATCCGTGAGGTTGTGCTTAAATATTACCTGCAGGGCTGCTCGCCGGAAAAAATTGTGGCTGTAACAGGTTTATCTGTCCAACAGGTGCAGCATGCACTTACTTTATTGGAACTTGAAGGACTACTAACAAACCGATCTTAATATGCTGTTAGGGGAACTAAATATTTGCATTATAAACACAAAACCACTATAATGGTATGGAATGGTTGGTAAGTCCAATAGGGGGTGAAAATGTGGCAAAATCTCTGGTTATTGTTGAATCACCGACTAAAGCCAAGACGATTCGCAAGTTTTTAGGAAGAAAATATGAAGTAAAAGCATCAATGGGACATGTACGGGACTTGCCTCGTAGCCAATTCGGCGTCGATGTCGAAAATGACTACCAACCGAAATATATAACTATTCGCGGCAAAGGCAGTATCCTTCAGGAGCTGCGGAAATCAGCCAAAAATGCAGAACAAGTTCTCCTGGCTACCGACCCGGATCGAGAAGGTGAAGCGATTGCCTGGCATTTAGCTCAAGCTCTTAAGCTGCAAGATGAGAAATGCCGGATTGAGTTTAGAGAAATTACCAAACAAGCAGTCGTCAATGCCGTTAAGAATCCAAGACCAATTTCCGACAACTTAGTGGCAGCTCAACAGGGGAGACGAATTCTCGACCGCATTGTTGGATATAAACTGTCCCCGCTTCTATGGGCAAAAGTTAAAAAAGGATTAAGTGCCGGCCGGGTGCAGTCAGTAGCGGTAAGGCTAATTTGCGATCGGGAAGCGGAAATTGAAGCCTTTGTTCCGAAAGAGTATTGGTCAGCTGTTGGTATACTGAAGACCGAGGCTGGAGAAGAATTTGAGGCTAAGCTACTTAGGTATAAGAACAAAAAAATTGAGCTGCGGAATCAAGCAGAGGCTGAAAAAGTAAAGAGTGATATTCAGAATCTTCCTTGGATTATTACAAAGGTTACCAAAAGGGAAAGGAAGCGCAATCCATCGCCGCCGTTTACTACCAGCACCCTGCAGCAGGAAGCAGCGAGAAAGCTGAATTTTACTGCTAAGAAAACAATGAGAATTGCTCAACAGTTATACGAAGGTTTGGATGTTGGAGATGAAGGCAGCGTAGGTTTAATTACTTATATGCGTACTGATGCTGTCAGAGTTTCCAATGAAGCGTTGAATGAGGTAAGGCAGCTGATTGATCAGCAGTTTGGTAAAGACTACCTACCAGCAAAGCCCAATCAGTATGCTGCCAAATCTCAAGCTCAGGAAGCTCATGAGGCGATTCGTCCCACCAGTGTAATGCGCAGTCCTGATGCTGTTAAGCCTTATTTAACTCGAGATCAGCTGCGGCTGTACCGTTTAATTTGGGAGCGTTTTGTGGCAAGTCAGATGACAGCTGCGGTTTATGACAGCGTCTCCGCTGATATTGCGGTTGGCGAATATTTATTTAGGGCTAATGGCTCCACTTTGAAATTTCCAGGCTTTATTCAGATTTATGTTGAGGGCAGTGATGAAGCAGAAGAAAAAGAAGGCACACTGCCAGAGCTAAAGGATCAGGAAACTGTTACATGTAAAGAACTGCAGCTGAAGCAGCATTTCACCCAGCCGCCGGCTCGCTATACTGAAGCGATGCTCGTTAAAACCATGGAGGAAAAAGGAATTGGCAGGCCCAGCACTTATGCTCCGATTATCGATACTATCCTGCGCCGTGGTTATGTAGAGCTTGAAGATAAAAGATTTAAACCTACTGAATTAGGCAAAATTGTGGTGGAAATTCTTAAAGAGAACTTTTCCGAACTGATTGATGTGGACTTTACTGCTTCAATGGAGCAGAAACTTGATGATATTGAAGCGGGCAGAGCAAACTGGGTTGACATTATTGATGAATTTTACCAAGAGTTTGAGCAGCACTTAGAAAAGGCACATCAAGAACTAGAAAAGATCGAAATAGAAGACGAAGTATCAGATCAGCAGTGTGAAAAATGCGGATCCTTTATGGTTATTAAATGGGGCCGCTTTGGCAAGTTTTTAGCCTGCCCCAATTATCCAGAATGCAAAAATACTAAACCATTATTAAATACGATTGGTGTACCTTGCTCTGACTGCAAAGACGGTGAAATCGTGGAACGCAGGACTAAAAAGGGCAGGTTATTTTATGGCTGTTCAAATTATCCTGATTGCGAATTTTCCAGCTGGTATCGGCCGGTGGATCAAAAGTGCCCTCACTGCGGTCGCTTGCTGGTGATTAAAAAGAAAAACGCGGCTCCTGTCTGTGATAATAAAGAGTGTCCAGGGGGAAGCAGTAAATGAAAATTAGTGTAATTGGCGGAGGGCTGGCCGGCAGCGAAGCTGCTTGGCAGGTAGCTCAAAGGGGATTCGCTGTAGATCTTTACGAAATGCGGCCCGAGAAAAACACACCGGCTCATCAAAGCAGCAGTTTGGCAGAGTTAGTGTGCAGCAATTCTTTAGGTGCAAAACAGGTGACCAGCGCTAACGGACTGCTTAAAGCTGAACTGGAGGCACTTGGTTCTTTAATTATCGAGACAGCCTACATGTGTGAAGTTCCGGCTGGAGGTGCCCTTGCAGTTGATCGCCATAAGTTTGCGGCACTGGTAACTGAAAAAATATCCCAACATCCCCGAATCAACCTGATTCGCTCAGAGTGCACTACTCTGCCGGAAGGGATTGTTATTATTGCAACAGGTCCCCTGTCTTCACCTGCCATGACTGAGATAATCCAGAAGCTTACCGGCAGTGAACAGCTCTTTTTCTATGATGCAGCAGCTCCGATTGTAACTGGTGATTCGATAGATTATGAGCAAGGATTTTGGGGAGCAAGATACAATAAGGGATCAGCTGATTATTTCAACTGCCCGATGACCAAGGAAGAGTATGAACATTTTTGGCATGAATTGGTAAACGCTGAGCAGGCTCCTCTCCATGAAGGAATTGAAGATCCTAATGTTTTTGAGGGCTGCATCCCAATTGAAATCATGGCTCAAAGGGGAATCCACACACTGCGGTTTGGCCCCTTAAGACCGGTTGGACTTCTTGACAAAGATGGGAAAAGGCCGTATGCGGTTGTCCAGTTAAGATTAGAAAATACTGAGAAGACTTTATTTAATCTAGTTGGATTTCAAACACGGCTAAAATGGGGCGAGCAGAAACGAGTTTTCCGGTTAATTCCTGCCCTTCATCGGGCTCAGTTTGTCAGATATGGGGTAATGCACCGCAATACCTTTGTAAATGCTCCAGAGATTCTAGAGCGTACTTATCAGCTTCGCAATCATCCCCACATCCTGTTGGCAGGGCAGATAACAGGAGTGGAAGGCTATGTCGAGAGTGTGTCTTCTGGTTTGACTGCGGGGATTAATGCTGTGCGTTTAGCAAACGGTCAAACCCCTCTGGTATTTCCCGAAGAAACTATGATTGGAGCTTTGGCGAAATATATTACTACTGCAGGAGATGACTTTCAGCCGATGAACGCCAATTTTGGTATTCTTCCGCCGCTAACCAAAACAGTGCGGAACAAGGCGGCTAGAAAACAGGCTTATGCTGAGCGTTCTCTGGCTTATTTTCATAAAGATCGTGAGCTGATTTGATATGAATCAAGTCATTGAGCACTACTTTCAATACCTGCGAGTGCAGCGGAATTTATCTGAGAATACACTCAAAGCATATAAACGGGATTTAAAGGCGTTTTCGGATTTTATCTCTGAATACTGGCAGATTGATCTGACAGAAGTGGATCGCCATCTGATTCGCGACTATCTGGCAGTGCTGCATAGGAAGGGTTATAAAAACAGCAGCATTGCGCAGCAGTTAGCAGCACTGCGCAGTTTTTATCAGTATCTAGCGAAATTTGGCCACATTAAGTCCAATCCTACCCAAGCTATTCGTGTTCCGAAACAAAACAAACGTCTGCCTCAGGTTTTAAGCGTTGACGAGGCCGATGTACTGTTATCGAGCATTGATACCACAACTCCTTTGGGATTGCGTGATCGGGCTGTTTTTGAACTTCTGTATGCAGCAGGTATTCGCTTGTCTGAGCTGACTGCGCTCGACGTTGAACGGGTAGATCTGCAGTTGGAGTTTGTACGGGTGTTGGGTAAAGGGCGTAAGGAGCGAATTGTTCCTATAGGAGAGTATGCGGTACAAGCTTTATCAGATTATTTAGCTGATGGAAGACCGCTTTTGGCAAAGCCTGGCGAATCAGCTTTGTTTGTTAACAGCCGCGGTGGTCGTCTAACTCCAAGGGGTGTTCAATACTTATTAAGTAAGCATATTGAGCAGACAGCAATTAACAAAAAGATCTCGCCCCACAGTCTGCGCCACAGTTTCGCCACCCATCTCCTTGACGCTGGCGCTGATTTAAGGGCAGTCCAAGAACTGTTGGGTCATGCAAATTTATCGACTACTCAGATCTATACCCGCATCAGTCAGAGCAAACTAAAATCGGTATATAATCAAGCTCACCCTCGTGCGTAATTTAGTGCAGCTCAAAGGAGAGGTGATTATGAATTTTTTTAAAGCTACAACCATAGCTGCTGTTCGTAAAGATGGAAAGATTGCCATGGCCGGCGATGGACAGGTTACTTTTGGGGAAAATATGATTATGAAGCATAAAGCGAGGAAAATTCGCCTGCTTTATCATGATACTGTCTTAGTCGGATTTGCTGGGGCAGCAGCAGATGCGTTTACATTATTTGAGAGATTTGAAAGAAAGCTCGAAGAATATCGGGGGCATTTAGACCGGGCTGCGGTGGAGTTAGTTAAGGAATGGCGGACCGATCGGGTAATCCGCAACCTAGAAGCCCTTATTTTAGTGGCTAATTCTGAAAAAATGCTTCTTATCTCTGGTGCAGGAGATATTATTGAACCAGACCAGGATGTTATTGCTATTGGTTCAGGTGGAGCATACGCCCTAGCTGCAGCTAAAGCTCTTCTCAAACATTCTCAGCTGTCAGCGAAAGAAATTGCTTTAGAAGCTTTAAAGATTGCTGCTGAGATCTGTGTCTATACTAATGATCAAATATATGTGATGGAACTTCCAGCCGAAGAGGGGGCGCATGAGAGTGGAACTAACTCCTAGGCAAATCGTAGAGCGGCTCGATAAATATATCGTAGGACAGAATGAAGCTAAAAAAGCAGTGGCAATTGCCCTGCGCAACCGCTATCGCCGCAGTAAACTGCCGCCGGAAATTAGGGATGAGGTCATTCCAAAGAATATTTTGATGATTGGTCCGACGGGTGTTGGGAAAACTGAGATTGCGAGAAGGTTGGCTAAATTAGCAAATGCACCGTTTATCAAAGTGGAAGCTACTAAATTTACTGAGGTTGGATATGTTGGCAGAGATGTCGAGTCAATCATCCGAGATTTAGTAGAATCTGCAGTGAGAATGGTTAGAGCCGAGAAAATTAAGGCTGTAGAGGAAAAGGCGATGCGGGCCGCGGAAGAGCGGATTTTAAACATCTTAGTTCCGCTGCCGGGTAGTACCAAGCGAAATAATCCATTTGGATTTATGTTTGGACTTACAAATCAAAACTACCAGCAGGATAGTTCTGATTACTCAGAGGAAACTGCTGAGGAAATAAAACTTGAAAGAGAACGCTACCGCAAACTTCTAGAACTGGGTGAATTGGAGAATAATATAATTGAAATCGAAGTTGAGGATCAGGCTCCTCAGTTTTTTGAAGTGTTTGCAGGCACAGGTATGGAAGATATCAGCATGAATCTTCAGGATGCCCTTGGCGCCATGCTCCCTAAGCGGAAACGGAAACGCCGCACTACAGTAAGGGAAGCGCGGAAAATTTTCACTCAGGAAGAAGCCGCCAAGCTGATAGATATGGATTCGATTGCAGCAGAAGCTGTGGAGCGGTGTGAGCAATCGGGAATTGTATTTATTGATGAAATTGATAAGATTGCTGGTAAATCCCAATCTGGTCCTGATGTTTCCCGGGAGGGAGTGCAGAGAGACATTCTGCCGATAGTCGAAGGAAGCACAGTAATTACGAAATATGGTCCGGTCAAGACTGATCATATTTTGTTCATTGCTGCTGGTGCATTTCATATAGCAAAGCCATCAGATCTGATTCCAGAACTTCAGGGAAGATTTCCCATCAGAGTGGAATTGTCCAGTTTGAAAAGGGAAGACTTTAAACGAATTCTAACTGAACCAAAAAATGCATTAATCAAGCAGTACACAGAGTTAATGAAAACGGAAAATATTGAAATAGAGTTCACGCCTGATGGCATCGATGAAATTGCTGCCATCGCTGAGGAAGTAAATAAAAATACTGAAGATATTGGAGCGCGCAGACTTCATACTATTCTGGAAAAATTGTTGGAAAATGTCATGTTCCAAGCGGATCAAGATGGTCTGAAAGTTGCTGTAGATAGGGCTTATGTGCAGGAGCAACTTAGTTCAATAGTCGCTGATCGGGACCTAAGCAGATATATATTGTAGAAATAAACTACATTAAAATTGGAGGCTTTAGAAGGATGAAAAGTTTACTAGAAAAGACAAGAAAAATTACTCGGACAATTCAACAGAAAGTTGGTTACCAAGTTGATTTTAACGAAATGGCTGAATTGGTTTCTGAAATTATGGAGGCCACAGTTTATGTGTTCAGCAATAAAGGTAAACTCTTAGGTTCAGCTGTGTATGAGCAGTTTGGTACCAGTGTGCTGGAAGATGATGTTTTAGCTGAAGCAAGACTTTCAGTCGAATTTAATCAAGAGCTGTTAAAGATCGATGTTACCAGCGCAAATCTTAAAGGTGAGAACCAAACCCTTTATAATCCAGAGGTTGTCAGTCCATTTGCTGACAAGAATATCACAATTGTACCTTTAGCCGGAGGTGGAGAGCGCCTAGGTACTCTGATTCTAGCTAAAGCGGATGGTGAGTTTACTGATGCTGACTTAATTTTAGCTGAATATGCAGCAACTGTGGTTGGACTGGAAATTGTTAGATCCCGTTCTGACAGGCTTGAAGATGAAGTGCGCAAAAAAGCCGCCTGTCAAATTGCCATTGGTACTCTCTCATTTTCAGAGCAGGAAGCTGTTGAGCATATTTTCGATGAACTTGACGGAGAAGAAGGACTGCTGGTTGCCAGCAAAATTGCTGACAGCGTCGGCATTACCCGATCAGTTATTGTCAATGCTCTCAGAAAGCTGGAAAGCGCCGGTGTGATTGAGTCCCGTTCGTTAGGAATGAAAGGCACCTATATCCGGGTGTTAAATGAATTTTTCTTAGATGAATTAGCGAAGCACCGCACTCGCTAAAGAAGGATTTTTGCAGAAAGGGCAGTAGCTTGTTACTGCTCTTTTTTTTATTTGCTAAGAAATCTTCGAGATTTGGAGGATTCTTGTGGTAATTGTAGAAATGTATGCAATAACTATCCAGTTCTTTGTGGAGGGTTGGATCATGTTTAAGTTAGTCGATTTGATGGCTAAAGGGCTTGATGCTACCAACCTGCGTCATAAAGTTTTGAGCAATAACCTGGCTAACGCCAACACACCTCATTTTCGCCGCTCAGATGTTGATTTCTCCACGATTTTCCAGCAGTCTGCAACCTTACCTGTCGTTACTACTCACAGTAGGCATATTCCCAGTATTCGTAAGAAAGGAACAGAGGCACGCATAATTCAGGATCGAACTACTGCACTGCGCAACGATGGCAGTAATGTCGACGTGGATCGGGAAATGGTGCTGCTGTTGGAAAATCAACTGCATTATCAGGCTATGACAGATGTAATTTCACGCAGGCTTAACCTTTTAAGAACGGTTATTGGAGAAGGGAGATAGGTTGAATGGGAATGTTTGATTCGTTCAGAATTAGTGGTTCTGGATTAACAGCTGAAAGATTGCGAATGGACTTGATTGCCAACAATTTGGCGAATGCCAATACAACCAGAACTGAAGATGGTGGCCCATACCGCAGGCAGATGGCAGTCTTTGCGGCAGCAGCTGATGAAAATCGAAAGGCGCTATCCCAAAAAGTAGGCCGCGGAGTGAGGGTAGTGGGTATAGTAGAGGATTCCCTGCCTCCCCGGATGGTTTATGACCCACAGCACCCAGATGCCAACAGCGATGGTTACGTGGCAATGCCCAACATCAATGTAGTGACTGAGATGGTGGATCTAATCAGTGCTACTCGTGCTTATGAAGCAAATATCACAGCGATTAACGCTGCTAAGACTATGGCAATGAAAGCATTGGATATCGGCCGCGGATAGGAGAGATGACTGATGAGAATTCAAAGCGAACTACCCAATATTAGTCAAATTTCTCGTTTAGAGGCAAAACCGGAAATTCAGCTGGATTTTGCTCACCTGATGAAAGACGCTCTTACAGCTGTCAATGCCAAAATTCAGAGCGCAGACCAAGCTGCAGTCCTTTTAGCGAATGGTCAGATGGAAATTCACAATGCAGTAATTATGGCTGAGAAAGCTAGTCTGGCACTGCAGCTCACTATAGCAATTAGAAATAAAGTGCTCGAAGCTTATCAGGAAATTATGCGGATGCAAGTATAGGTAGATTAAGGAGACTGACATGGAAACAGTAATCACATCGTTAAAAAACACTTGGAACAATCTATCTTTACGCACACGAATAGCCGGTGGCGCAGTAGCTGTTACAGCATTTCTGCTCCTGATGATGATTGCACTATTTTCTGGAGCGGATTATCAACCGCTGTACACCAATCTAGAGCTCAGCGATGCTGCCGAAATCACCAGGGTACTCAGTGAAAATGGCATATCTTATAAGCTAAGCGATAACGGCAGCACAATTTTGGTTCCAGCCGACCTGGTTTACCAGACACGACTAACTCTGGCGGCTCAAGGCCTGCCGACAGGCGGAGTGGTTGGTTTCGAGACTTTCAATACTACTCGGCTGGGTGAAACAGAAGCGGATCGGCAGCTTAGGTATCGTGTAGCCCTGGAAGGCGAGTTGACGCGCACTATTCGTGCGATTGACGAAATTGAGGATGCTCGTGTCCACCTAGTGATTCCACCCAGCAGTTTGTTTATTCGTGAAACTCAACCTTCTACTGCTTCAGTGTTACTGCGGTTAAAACCAGGACGTTCCCTCACTCAACAGCAGATTCGGGGTATTGCCCATCTGATTGCCACCAGTGTTGAACGACTGCTCCCCGAAAATATCACCATTGTTGATACCCGCGGTAATGTTCTTCATGACTTTTCCAGTTCAGACGGTTTAATCGGGAGCGCTATTTCCCAGCAGCTAGAACTGAAGACAGCTTATGAGCAGCAGCTAGCTTCGAATATCCGGGCCATGTTGGAACGGGTTTATGGATATGGGAAAGTAGTTTGTTTGGTCAATATTGAGCTCGATTTTGACACGATCGAGCGGTATCAAGAAATATATTCTGCGCCTACCCGTGACGGCGGTCTAATCCGCAGTGAACAAACATTTACAGAATTTTATTTTGATGAATTGGCCAGTGCTGGAATACCGGGTGTCGACGCGAACATTCCTGGTTATGTGCAGATTGAACCAGATGGGAACGGTGCTTCCCGCCAGGAATCAATTATCAATTATGAGCTTAACCGCACTGAAATTTACCAAACCACTCCAGCGGGAAGCGTTAAAAATATGAGTGTGTCGATCTGGATCGATGGCGAACTGTCTAGAACGGATTTAGATGCAGTTGAGGCATCTGTAGCTGGAGCTTTAGGCATTAAGCCCGAACGAGGGGATTACATATCTGTTGCATCAGTGCCTTTTCAATCTGATTTTGGTTTTGTTAGTAGTGATGAGATTGTAGCTATGGGATATGAGCTGCCGTGGATCTATTTCGTGGCGATTGGGTTATTAGTGCTTATTTTGCTGCTTGTGCTTGTTCGTCATATTAGGTTAGAAAAATCTCGAAGCCAACTTGACCAGGGAGTTGAAGTTGCAGCAGCGGTTGATGATGCCGCAGTTGAGCACAGCCTGCCAGAGCAGGAAAAAGTCGATGTTCTGCAGCGGCTGAGGCAGTATTCCGCTGATCGACCGAAAGATTTTGCACAAATGATTAGAAGTTGGCTATTAGATGATTGAGGGGTTGTAGCAATTGAGAGGAAGACTATCTGGCAAAGAAAAAGCTGCGATTCTATTGATTTCATTGGGTCCAGAGGCATCTGCACAGGTATTTAAACATTTATCTGATGATGAAATTGAAGATTTAACTCTGCAGATTGCCAGCATGCGTAAAATCGATTCAGAAGTACGGGAGCGCGTCCTGTCCGAATTTAGTGAAATGATGCAGGCGCGGGAATACGTTGAGCAGGGTGGTATTAATTATGCTCGCGAAGTTTTGGAAGCTGCCCTCGGCAAGGAAAAAGCGCGCATGATTATTGAAAGGTTGACTGCCACTCTGCAAGTGAGACCGTTTGATTTTGCCCGCAAGACAGAACCAACTCAAATTTTGAGCTTTATTCAAAATGAACATCCGCAGACAATTGCATTAGTGCTTGCGTATCTACGACCTGAACAGGCTAGTTTGATTTTGTCTGCCCTGCCGCCGGAAAAGCAGGTCGATGTAGCAAGGCGTATTGCTACCCTAGATCGAACAACCCCAGAGGTACTGGAGGACATTGAGAGCACATTGGAACAGCGCCTCTCTGCTTATGAGATTCATGATTATACTGCTGCCGGCGGTATTGACTCTGCAGTTGAAATTCTGAATCAGGTTGACCGTGCAACAGAAAAAACAATTATGGAAGCACTGGAGGAAGACGATCCTGAGTTAGCAGAAGAGATTAGAAAGCGGATGTTTGTCTTCGAGGACATTGTCACGCTGGATGATAGAGCAATCCAGTTGATTATCCGTGAGGTAGATTCGCGTGACCTGGCACTGGCCCTGAAAACAGCTTCTGAAGAAGTCGCGGACCGGATTTACCGCAACATGTCCAAACGGGCAGCTAACCTCCTCAAAGAGGATATCGAGTTTATGGGTCCAGTGCGGCTGCGGGATATTGAGGAAGCTCAATCACGGGTGGTTTCTGTGGTACGGCGTTTAGAGGAATCAGGCGACTTAATTATCTCACGGGGTGAGGAGGATGAGCTGATTGTCTAAGATTATTAAGGCTGCTCAACTTCAGGTATTGGTTCCTGTCAGCAGTGACCAAGTTTTTCGTGGGGAAAGTTCTGAAACCTCTGCCAGCAGTGAAATAGCGCCGCAGTCCGAAGGCACAATCCTGCAGGCGGCAAGCTTAATCGATGACGCCAAGCAGAAAGCAGCAGAAATCATCGAACAAGCTAGGCAAGAAGCGGATCAAATTATCAGGAAAGCCGAAGCGAAAAAAACTCAGATTGAAAAAGAGTTGGACCAGGTTTTCGAAAATGCTCAGCAGAACGGGTTTGCCGCTGGATATCAGGAAGGGCTGGAGGCAGGGTATCAAGAGGTTAAAAACCAAACTGCCGAATTTCTAGCTAGTCTCGATTCGATTATCTCCGCCGCTGTTCAAAAACGAAGTGCTGCTTTAAGCAGACTCGAAGAAGATTTCCTAAAGCTCAGCCTGTATATAGCCGAAAAATTAATCAAGAGGGAAATTGAATCTGATCCTGCGTGGTTAGTTCCAACAATTAGGTCTGGACTAGAGCAGTTGGCTAATCACGATTATGTGACAATCCGTGTAAGTCCAGAAACATATCAGACTCTGCATAATGCCTCTGCGTATGCTGATGTTTTTAGCGGCAGGATTCGGTGGGAAAGCGATTCGGCTCTTGGAGTTAACGACTGTATAATTGAAACCGAGTTTGGCGCAATTGATGCCAGTTTGGACAGTCGATTTGCCAAATTGGGTGCTGCCTTGAGGGAGCAGATCTATGTCGAATAGCAGACGTCTAAATCATTACCAGAGGGTTGTCGCTGAGTTTGATGATCTAGAGCAAATCGGCAGAGTTACGAAAATCGTCGGATTAACGATCGAATCCCATGGTCCTGCGGCCAATATCGGAGATGTATGTCTAATTTCCACTCAAGACGGTAGTGAGGTCTATGGTGAAGTTGTCGGTTTTCGTGACCAGTCAATCATCTTGATGCCATTATCGGACATGGTGGGAATTGGACCAGGCTGTTATGTCCGCAGCTTAGGTCATCCGCTGCGAGTAGGTGTCGGTCCGAAGCTCTTAGGCAGAGTACTTGATGCTTTTGGTAGACCTATTGACGGGTTAGGACCCATTGAATATGAGGAATACCGCCCCCTGATCAACAGTACAGTTAAGCCACTAGAACGGCAGATGATTCGAGAACCGCTTGCGGTTGGGGTAAGAGCTATTGATGGTTTGCTTACCTGCGGAAAAGGTCAGCGGCTTGGGATTTTTGCAGGCAGTGGTGTGGGAAAAAGTACGCTTTTAGGTATGATGGCCAGGAGCACCACAGCCGAAATAAACGTAATCGGTCTGATTGGTGAGCGGGGGCGAGAGGTAAGGGAGTTTATTGAGAAAGACTTAGGTCCTGAAGGATTGGCCAGATCAGTGGTAGTTGTAGCTACATCCGACCAGCTCGCCATGGTCAGACTCAAAGGTGCGTTAACAGCTACTACCATCGCTGAGTATTTTCGTGACCGCGGCCATGATGTACTGTTTATGATGGATTCTGTTACCAGATACGCTTTAGCTCAGCGGGAAGTGGGCTTGGCGGTTGGTGAACCTCCTGCTACGCGGGGATACACCCCATCAGTTTTTGCCAACCTGCCTAAACTGCTTGAGCGTACTGGACCAGGTAAAGATGGAACCATTACTGCTTTCTACACTGTATTGGTGGATGGAGATGATTTTAACGAGCCGATTGCCGACGCTGTGCGGGGGATCTTAGACGGGCATATTGTCCTATCCCGCAAACTGGCTGAACAGCAGCACTATCCAGCGATTGATGTACTGGCAAGTGTAAGCAGAGTGATGCCGAGTGTTATTGATCCAAATCACCGTGAACTGGCTGCGCTGTTCAAGTCCAGATTGGCGACCTATCGGGAAGCTGAGGATCTAATTAATATCGGTGCCTATGCCCATGGCGCTAATCCAAGAATTGACGATGCTATTCGCCATATTGATCAGATTAACAACTATCTGCGTCAGCCGGCGGATCAGGGCTCTACATGGGAAGAAGTCCTCGGTCAGCTAAAAGAAGCAATGGAAAGCTAGTGAGTGGGGATTGGAATGGCAAGGTTTGTTTTTCGTTTAGAAAAAGTGAAGCGTGTAAGAGCAATACAGGAAGCGCAAAAGAAGTCTCTATGGGCACAGGCTCAAAATCGGTTAAATGCTGCCAAGCAGAAGTTAGCAGAGTTAAAGCTGGCGAAGTCTGACGCAGCCCAATTTGGCTATAATCAGGCAGATTTAAGCTTGAGGACTGCTGTTTACAACTATTTGGCAAAACTTGATCGTTTAATCGCACAGCAGGAAAAGATCGTGGCAGAGGCGGCGGAGGCGGAAGCTGAAGCAAGGGAAATCTGGCTGCTGGCCCGCCAAGAGAAAGAAAAACTGGAGCGTCTAGAAGCCAAGCATTATGAGGAATATCTGTACGAAGCACTTCGCACTGAACAGAGGATGTTAGATGACATGAAAAATAATGCTGCCCAAATTTAAGGAGGATGGAATGTGGTTAAATGGTTAACAGCGATTTATACACTAATTATTTCGGTTCTTTTAGCACTTGTGATTCTTACTGTAACCGGTGTAATCCATCCCCAAGCGGCGTTAATTGAGTATGCCCAGTCAATTCCAGCTTTTGCCCCCTATATTGAAACATATTATATTGGGGCTGACTGGGAAAAATGGCACAGTCAGAGACAAGCTGAGCTGGAAGCTGAGAAGCAGGAGTTGGAACATCTCAAGGAAAGTTTGGAGCTGAAGCAGCGTGAGCTGGAAGAGTTCAGCGCAACCTTGGCGCGGCAGGAACAGACTTTAGCCGCTGCTAGAGAACGACAGCTCAATGCCGCTAATTTAGCGCAATTATACACTCAAATGCGTCCGGAAGAAGCTGTGGAGATTCTTCAGCTGATGGATCAGGCATTAGTCTTAGACATTCTCACAGCGATGGATCACGAAACCGCAGCTTTAATATTAGCTGCCTTATCACCGGAGTTGGCAGCACAGCTTAGTTCACAGTTCCGCTAGAAAGGAGGTGAAGAATATTCGAGTTGATACCCTCAATTTACTTCACATGTTTATCAGTACACCTGTAGAGCTGGAAACAGATGTTTTAAATCACTTCCAAGAACTGTTGAGCCAGCTCACTACCTCAGCAGATGAAGTGCTTCACACTCAGGAACTTTTGGTTGAAACAGAAACGAATACGAAGAATCCCCAGGCAGAGCTGCTTAAACTTTTGCTTAACAGTGCTGAATTGGACCCACAATCAGACAAAGCAGAACAAGAGGACCCTGATGCTGCTCAAAACTATTCAGCTATACCAACCGCAGTTCCAATGGTAATACCAAACAC